>JAALLQ010000021.1_pt1 | contig 57770 bp, 54 predicted proteins | sample 7245921 | NCBI WGS metagenome assembly JAALLQ01 (sample SAMN13049200, study PRJNA578106) | oil field metagenome | isolation source: filtered produced water from oil reservoir B7 | place: USA:offshore Texas | collected 2016 | reverse complement strand
CTCGGCTTCGTTCGAGGTTACATTTTTTGTCATTTCGATGAACCACAGGTAGGTGGTGAAGAGAAATCTCTGAGGCTGTTTGACAAAAAACCTTTCTGTTCTGCTCAGGACGATAATTTTGTCATTTCGACCGAAACGGAGCGGAGAGCTCTCTTTTACTTAATCCTATATGCTAAATAAATATGCAATTATGCTTATAAACATTGACGTAATAAATATTTTGGTGTTATAAAATTAAAAAGGGCTAAACATGAAAAAAATTTATATAATCATAACGACATTAACTATTATTTTTTCTTTTAATTTAGCAGTTGCAGGTGAAAAAGTGAAATTAAATAACAACAGTGCAGTAATCACAAACAATATCCCGGAAAGTGATGTTATAGCACTAACAGTGTTTTTAAAAGGCGGACTTTTTGCCGAAACGAAAAAAAATAACGGCATAGGCACACTATTTTCCGATGTCTGGCTAAAAAGCAGCGACCTTATGAACAAAGTTGAATTTTACGGCGGCAATATTGATGCCGGTGTATCAAATGACTTTTTTGAATTTGAAATATCTATGCTTAAAGAAGATTTTACTAAAATTTTACCCCACTTGAAAAAGCTGTTTAATGACCCCGATTTGAACTCTGATATTTTTGCAAGGGAAAAAGGCCTTCTTATAAAGGAAATAATAAGTCTTGAAGACCACCCTAACAGAGTGGCAATGCAAAAATTCGGGGAAGTAACCTACGGAAATTTTCCTTACGGACTTTCCACCTTAGGTGATAAAGATGCTGTAGAATCTTTGACGCTGGACGATTTAAAAGCATATTACAGGAATAATTTTGCCGGAGGTAATGCAGTGGTATCATTAGCCGGTAATTATACCGAGGTAGTGAAATCCAAAGTAACAAATATATTTAATAATCTACCTGAAAAACCAAATAATAAAATTGACTGCACCGGTTCCGGTATATCAAATGAAATTTATAAAGAAGAAACTTACCCACGAATAAAGCAGTCAAAATTATACACTGCTTATGAAGCACCGGGAGCCTCTTCGGATGATTACCTCGCCACAAAAGTACTATCTGAAATAATGGGTGGTGGAATGAGCTCCTATTATTTTAATATTCTAAGGCAGGAAAAGGGATATGCTTATGCAGTGGGAGCTTTTTACCCATCAAGAATTTGCTCATCAAGATTTGTTTCTTTCATAGGTCTGGATTACTCAAACGTAAAAAATGCCATAGATGATATAAAGGATATTAACAAAAACGCCACAAAAATGATTTCCGATGATGATGTTGAAAAAGCCAAAAATTACATGCTCGGCAGAATACTGACCGAATCCCAGTCAACACAGAAAAGAAGCTGGTATGCTGCTTTTTTTGAAAATCTCGGGCTGGGATACGATTATTTTGACCAATATATTGAAAATCTTAAAAAAGTATCTTTAAAAGACGTCAAAGAAGCATCTGAAAACCTGTTTAACAAACCAACCACAACCTTTGTCTTAAAACCCGAAGAGTAAAAACAGTTTTATGAGCTTTGAATAAGTACTTCGCCTATCCTCCCCTAACTTAGGGGAGGAACTTAACTCTCTTCCTATTAAAAAGTCAGGAAGGGCTATGGGTGGGAAAATTTATAATGGCTCAATTATGCAAAGCTCATGTTTTTTATATAATATCATCCGGCTCTTTCGGTTTATACTCATCTGTACGGATATATTTCTCCCTGTCCTTTTTCGGTACGCTGTTTTTAGAAGGAACATCGATAATTGTAATTTTCTTGTAATAGTTCCACATATCAATCTCCAAAACATCCCCCTGTTTAACAGTGGAAGATGGTTTGGCTCTTTTACCGTTTATAAGAATGAACCCCTCATTTGCAGCTTCATTTGCCACCGTCCGTCTTTTAATAATAGCCATCACTTTCAGAAATTTATCTAATCGCACTATCAAAACCTTCGGAAAAATAGAAATGATTCAGGGGACCGTGCCCGGAACCTATTCCCAGATTCTTCGAATTCTCTATTGTGCCGGTGACAAAGCGTTTAGAGATATGAACAGCCCGGTCAATATCATACCCTTTTGCAAGGTATGCTGCGATACTCGAAGCATAGGTACATCCTGTGCCATGAGTATTTTCTGTATCTATACGGGCAAGCGCATATCGTTTTTCCATATTTTCACCCACAAGAACGTCCACTGCCTCTGTATTTTTCAGATGTCCCCCCTTTAAAAGAACATATTCACTGCCCATTTCGAGCAATTTATATGCCGCCTTTAACATGGATGACTCATTATCAATAGTCATATTCAAAATAAATTCAGCTTCTTCTATATTCGGAGTAATCACCGTGGCCAGCGGGATAAGCTCACTGATAATACAGCTAACAGCTGATTTTTGCAAAAGCCTGCTTCCCCCTTTTGCCACCATTACGGGATCCACCACAAGATTATTGACGGGATACTCATTTAATTTTGCAACAACAAGCTCTATTATTTCCGTATTTGACAACATACCTGTTTTAACACATTTTATATCAAAATCATCAAAAACAGCATCAATCTGTGACTCAATTATAGATAACGGTAGGTCAAATATATCGGCCACACCCTTGGTATTTTGTGCTGTAATGGAAGTAATAACAGATGTCCCGAATGTCCCGGCAGCGGCAAAAGATTTAATATCCGCCTGGATACCGGCTCCGCAGCCACTGTCTGAGCCTGCTATTGTCAAGACCTGTTCCATAACTCCTCCTCTAAGAAGCCTTCAGCTTGATATCATATGTATTGTTTCCCAGTAAGTCTTCAATCTGTTTAAACAGTGAAAGTGAAGGTTTAACAGCAAAATCCTTCCCTACTTTCATCTTTATCTTATATTTTGTTGGGTTATCTATTTCCAGACAAACAGGAAGCCCGCCTTTATATCTGCTAATGATACTTTTCAGCTTATTAAGCCTTTCCTGAGTAAAGCCAATCATATTCAACTTTATAAGCAAAAAGTCCGCAAGCGACTCAATAGCATCATTGATTTCATAAATTTCCTCAACAAGTATGGACTCCTTCTCCTCATCACAAGTATACTTTCCCTTAACAATAAGAATTTTATCTTCAACGATATCTTTGACATGTTCCCTGAATATCCTGGGAAACACTACAAGGTCGATACTGCCTTCAATATCTTCCAGTGTAACAAAAGCCATCCGCTCGCCTTTTTTCGTAATATGTGTTTTCACTGCTTTAACTATACCACCGAGTGTTACCTTTGTTTCATCCTTATACCCTGCCAGATCACTGGTTTTTACTGAAAAAAGGTCGAGAATACCTGCATAAGTGGATAATGGATGATTGGTAATATAAAACCCCAGCATCTCCTTCTCAAATTTAAGAAGCTCATTTTCAGGCATTTCCTCCACATCAGGATAATATTCGTCATCGTCACTTTCACCGTTCACATCCTTAAGCAAATCATCTACTGTTGTAATACCTTCCCTTTTCAGTTTTTGTTTTTTCTGTCCTAGATCGATTGCTGACTCCAAAACCTGCAGATGCTGCCTTCTGTTTTTACCAAAACAGTCAAAAGCTCCAGCCTTGATAAGGGACTCAAAAACTTTTTTATTAGCCTGTCTCAGATCAACCCGCTTACATATATCGTATATACTTTTAAATTCGCCGCCTTTGGTTCTTTCTTCCACGATACAGTCGATTGCACCATAACCAACATTTTTAATCGCTCCCAGTCCGAACCTTATGGCTTTTTCATCAATGGTAAAATCTTTATAACTTTTGTTTATATCCGGCGGCAGCACCTCTATTCCCATACGCTTACATTCTTCGATAAAAGTCACTACTTTTTCACCCTTATCAAGTTCACAGGTCATGAGTGCAGCCATGTATTCCAGTGGATAGTGAGTTTTTAAATAAGCAGTCTGATATGCCAACAGAGCATAGGCTGCGGAGTGGCTTTTATTAAAGCCGTATTCGGCGAATTTTTCCATCAACGAAAATATATTTTCCGCCACATCAAGATCGTAACCTCTGAATTTTGCCCCTTCAATGCCCAGCTTCTTGTCACCGTACAAAAATATCTGCTTATGTTTTTTCATTTCTTCAGGTTTCTTTTTCCCCATTGCCCGCCTCAGCAAATCGGCACTACCCAGAGAGTACCCACCCACTTTTTGGGCTATCTGCATAACCTGCTCCTGGTAAACAATAATCCCATAGGTTTCCTTTAATATCGGTTCCAATTCGGGCAAAATATATGTAATTTCCTGAGTACCATGTTTTCGTTTTACGAAATCATCCAGCATCCCGCTGCCGATAGGTCCAGGTCTGTACAGTGCAACAAGGGCTATAATATCTTCAAAAGTTGATGGTTTTAATTTTTTCAGCAGATTTTTCATCCCGGCACTTTCCAGCTGAAAAACGCCAGTGGTATTACCGCTGGCAAGGAGCTCGTATGTGTCTTTATCGTCCGTGGGAATTTTATCTATATCCATATTGATACTGTGATTCTTATTAGCTCTGGTAACAGCTTCGTCAATAACAGTAAGATTTTTCAATCCAAGAAAATCAAATTTAACCAGACCTACTTCTTCCAACGTATTTTTCTCAAACTGCGTCACAACCTCGTCATTCTGTCCCCTGCAAAGAGGAACATATTCAACGAGAGGCTTATCGGCAATTACAATCCCGGCTGCATGCATACCTGCATTTCTGAGCAGTCCCTCAAGCTTCAAGGCATGCTCCAGAAGCTCTTTTCCGTTTTCAACGCTCTCGATATTCTGCCTGAGATCAGGATCTTCCTTAAGAGCTCTCTTGAGTGTCATATTTGGTTTTTCAGGAATAAGTTTTGCAATCTTATCCACTGTTTTAAGAGGTATCTCCAAGACCCTGCCCACATCCCGGATAACACCCCTGGCCAATAACTTACCAAAAGTTATAATCTGCGCAACACGGTTCTCTCCATACTTCTCCACAACATATTTGATAACCTGCTCCCGCTTGTTCATACAGAAATCAATATCGAAATCGGGCATACTTTCTCTTTCCGGATTGAGAAAACGCTCAAAGAGCAGGTTGAAACGAATGGGATCGATATCGGTTATTCCCATAGCATAAGCCACTAATGACCCAGCCCCCGAGCCTCTCCCCGGCCCTACAGGAATATTGTTTTCTCTGGCATAATTGATAAAATCCCATACAATAAGATAGTATCCGGAGTATCCCTTCATTTTAATAATGTCCAATTCCCGGTCAAGACGCTCATGATACTTTTTATGCTTTTCAGCAGGGATACGGGCAAGCTTTTTGTGCAACCCCTGTCTGGCTATATGTTCAAAGTAGCTTTCTGGCGTATAGTTATCGGGGATATTAAACATGGGCAGATGCAAATTCCCGAACTCTATGGAAACATTACATCGCTCGGCTATTTTCAAAGTATTTTCACACGCTTCCGGAATTTCAGCAAAAGCTTCCCACATCTCCTCCGGAGACTTCACGTACAGTTGATCGGAATGTATTTCTAATTTATTCTGGCTGCTTATTGTTTCCTGCATTTGAATACACATTAGTATCTGATGAGCTTTGTCATCACCTTTATTTAGGTAGTGGCAGTCATTAGATGCAACCAGTGGGATTCCTGTTTCCCTGGAAATATTAACAAGACCATTATTTACAATTTTCTGTTCAGCAATTCCGTTTTCCTGCAGCTCAAGATAGTAGTCTTCTTCTCCAAGAATATCTCTGTACTCCATTGCCACTTCTTTGGCCTTTTGATAATTATTATTTAAAATATTTTTCTGGGGTTCTCCGGCCATGCAGGCGGACAAACCGATTAATCCTTCGGAGTGCTTACGCAAAACGTCTTTATCTATTCTGGGTTTATAATAAAACCCTTCCAGTTGAGCAATGGAAACAAGATACTGGAGGTTTTTGAGCCCCTTGTTATTTTTGGCCAAAAGAATCAGATGATAATTTTTTTCCTCGGCTTTTGAATAATTACGGTTTCTTCTGTCATCCGGAGCGACGTATACTTCACAACCTATAATAGGTTTAATATCATTTTTTATGGCCTGCTTGTAAAAATCCACTATACCGTGCATTGTTCCGTGATCTGTTATGGCGGCAGCTTTTACGCCCTGTTTCTTAAGCTTTCCCATAAGATCTGAAATAAGTATGGCGCCATCCAGCAACGAATATTGTGAATGCAGATGTAAATGTACAAATTCATTTTTCTCCATAAATTTCACCTAATTCCCTTCTATTTTTACTTTTATATTTTGCAGATTAACCAGCTTTGACAGAGCTGTCAAATACTCTGAAAGGGGATTTATATATTTATCGTCTAATCCCTGTATATCGATATTGACAGATGTAAAATCAGAAATATTTATCAGATAATCTGCTACACCTTCATAATCGTTCAAAGAGAACTGCCTCACATCCACACCGATCCCATCATTGCTGATTACTCCCAATAGTTCATCTCTGCCTTCAGCCACCATCGGTTTATTGTTAGCCTTTCTGAATATTTCAAATTTTGGTATATTGCTCTTCTTGTAGCCTTCCGTCAGTATAATATCAACTGTACCGTAAAATTTCAGTACCATTTCTTCCATAGTATACTCCTTTTCATAGGATTGAACCATAGCCATCTTTTGATCTGAAGATATACTGACAATTTTTGCTCCGGCATGTTTCAATCGGTAAGAATCCTTCCCTGGCTTATCAATTTCAAATTTATGCGCATCATGCTTAATTGCACCTACAGTATAGCCTCTTCTTACCAGCACAGGTATCAGGTTTTCAAGGAAAGTAGTTTTCCCGCTGCCTGAAGATCCTACAAATGAGTAAACAGGCTTAATTTTAGACATATTTATCCTCCGGTTTTAATTTACATTCACATATAAATTTTATAAAATTTATATGTGATATCTACAATATATAAGAATAGAAAAACAGAATTTTTTTTCATCTCGGCCCTATTACTAAGCTCAATCAGCCTAGGTAAATTCTGGCATACCCTAATAGGATGCCTTCTGCTTTTTTTTCTGATTAAATCCAAAATTAAATATTTGCTTATGGCTGCTGTGATAATACTCAATATTTTTTCTCATACAAGCCTCTTTATTATCGAGCATATGTTTAATACAACAACACAACATGCTTACAGAACAACGGCAGGCACTTATTTTAGCGACAAAGAGCTCTCTCCCGGCGATTTTATCTTAGGTAATTTTGATAGAAGTATGACCAAATATGGTCTTAATCTGTATAGCAGAAAAAACAATACAGTGCTGAAAGTTCCTGTGGTTTCTAACATTTTAGCTATTAGAAAAAATATTTCCGAAAAACTTCATTTCGCTTCAGGATTAAAAATAACCCTTACCAATGCTCTGATTATGGGAGACAAAAGTTATCTGAAAGACTTTATAACGGATAAATTCACCGTTTCAGGGATGAACCATCTGCTGGCTATTTCCGGACTTCATGTGGGGATTGTTGTGGGAATTCTTTTATGGATAACATCCTTTCTCCACATGAAGCTTAGGTGCCTGATTGCTATGCCAATTCTTGCACTTTTAATCATTTTTACAGGTTTTAAAATAACAGTTATCAGAGCAGTCACTTTTGCTTTTGTACTTATGACAGCATATATACTGGATATAAAAACACATTTAAACAAAATGGTACTTTTTGTGGCAGCATTTTTTATGCTGATAGACAGCAATTTAATCAAAGATATTTCTTTCCTTTTATCTTTTTCTGCTGTCTACGGGATAATATACTTTCTTGAACGCAAACAAACATTTCAGGAAAGAACAATCACAGAAAGAATAACAGCACCTGTAAAAGTAGGAATAGCAGCAACAGTATTCACTGCACCGTTTATTCTTTACTATTTCGGAAACTTCAATTATCTAAGCATCCTGAATACCGTAATCATGCTCCCCTTTATTTCAGGGCTGATAATTCTGGGGATATTGTACCTTATTTTTCCGGCAGCATTGATAACACCTATAAGCGTATTTGAAAATATCAGCCTGAAAATACTTGACTGCCTTTATCAGTGGACTCTCCCGAGCTTTGTTCTGAATAAGATTAGCTTATCTCTTTTCATTTTAACCCTTATCTTCATGTTAATCGTTATTGCCCTCAGAAAAAAATTTCTACTTCTGTTGGTCTTGATTGTACCTCTACTAAACGGAAGTAATGCTGAGGGACTGTATATCCCGAAAATGGTTCGCTCCAAAAGTTTTATCAATATCTCAGGCGATAAAAGTGAAATTTTCTTCAAAGGCTGGTATTCCGATTTTAAATACAAATTTATTCCATTTGCTGCAAAACTCTCACTTCAGGAATTTGATAAAGGGTATATAAATATTTATGACGGTGAAAACAAGTTTATCAAAATTAAAAAAATAAGTAAAAATTACAGCAACATATGCATCAACGAAGAAAGAAGTAATTGTTTTTACGTCTTTAAAACACGCTCAAACACGATAAAAAAGAATTCCTACTCCCCAAATCATTTCTATCTGATATACAAAAACAGATTCAGTGCCGATAATGTACTGAAGCTGTCTGACTACGAAAAAGATGTTTATATAACCGGTAAAAGTGTTAAAATAATAAACTGAATGAGAATCTGAGGCGTATGCATAATTTCATAATCAGCAGGGCTATAATTCAAAGGTCTTAAAATATATGATAATAACATTGTAAAATGTTCTTACAGAACGAGGGGGATTTCGATGGAAATAACCGTTAACGAGAAAAAAATGGTTATAGATAATTTCACCACCCTTTTTGAACTCAGGGATCAAATCAAACCTGATGCCGATGTTGTAATAATTAATGGTTATCAAACGGATACAGATATAAAACTGCAGGAAGGTGACAAAATATCCCTGATAAGAAAAGGTGAAATTCCGGATAAATCGGAAATAAAATATCTGATGATGGCAAGGCATACACCTGGAGTACACGACAAACTCCAGAAAGGATTTGTAGCAATAGCCGGCCTTGGCGGATTGGGATCAAATGTTGCCGTAAGCCTTGCCCGAATGGGGATAGGCACAATAAAACTTATCGATTTTGACATAGTGGAGCCCTCAAACCTTAACAGACAACAGTATTTTATACATCAAATAGGAAAGAGTAAAACTGAGGCATTAAAAGATACCCTGTTAAATATTAACCCATATAATACATATCTTACTGAAAACATTTACATAACAGCCGAAAATGCAAAAAAAACGCTAAAAGGATACGATGTCATCATAGAAGCTTTTGACAAAGCTAAAAATAAAGCTATGTTAATAAACGAGTGTTTGAAACATTTCCCGGGGAAATGCATAATCGGCGCATCCGGAGTAGCAGGTGTGTTTGATACAGAAAGCTTGAAAATTCACAAGATAGGAAAAAATACTTACATCGTGGGGGATATGGTTAACGAAGCCCGGCCCGGTTGCGGGCTTATGGCAACAAGAGTTGCTGTGGCTGCAAACATGCAAGCACATTTAGCTGTAAGATATTTACTGGGGGAAATATGAAAATAGTTGTTAACGGAGAAAATCACATTCTGGAGGAATCTTTAACCATCAGAGAACTTATTGGAAAGTTCGGCATAAATACAGAAACCGTAGTAGTGGAATTGAACAAACAGATTGTTGCCAAAGAAAATTTCGGTTCAACAAAGTTAAATGACGGTGATAAGGTGGAAATCGTTCACTTTGTAGGTGGAGGTTAAAAAAACAGCCCGTTGCAAACGGGCTGTTTTTTTACTTTATTTACCTGTCATCATTTCCCTGATATCTGTTTCAGGATCCTGAATAGGCTTTATATCAAAGTTTTCCACCAATACTTTAGCTACATTAGGTGACAGGAAAGCCGGAAGTGTAGGTCCCAGTCTTATACCCTTTACACCAAGATACAGCAATGCCAGAAGAACACAAACAGCTTTCTGCTCATACCAGGCAATATCATAGGAAATTGGCAAATCATTTATATCATCAAGACCAAAAGCTTCTTTCAGCTGAAGAGCTATATATGCAAGAGAGTAGGAGTCATTACACTGGCCTGCATCCAGAACCCTGGGTATACCGCCGATATCACCCAAATCAAGCATATTATAGCGGTATTTTGCACAACCTGCAGTGAGAATAACCGTATCCTCAGGCAATCCTTTGGCAACTTCGGTATAATATTCCCTGCTTTTCTGTCTGCCGTCACAACCGCCCATAACTACAAACCTTTTTATTGCTCCTTTTTTCACAGCATCAATAACTTTATCTGCCAGAGCCATAACCTGATCTTTGGCAAAACCTATTGTCAGTTCTTTGTTTTCCTGAGGCTCTAAGCTTCCCAGTTTTTTAGCATGCTCAATAAGAGCAGAAAAATCTTTCTCTTTGCCGGAGGAAGCATTGGGAATATGTTTAACACCTGGCCACCCAACCAATCCGGTGGTGTAGACCCTGTCTATATAAGAATCTTTCGGAGGTACGATACAGTTTGTGGTAAATAGTATCGGTCCGTTAAACTGTTCAAATTCAGACTTTTGATTATACCACGCTGTGCCGAAATTTCCCGCCAAATGAGAATATTTTTTCAGCTCCGGATAAGCATTCGCCGGAAGCATCTCGCCATGTGTATACACATTAATACCTGTGCCTTCCGTCTGTTTAAGCAGCACTTCCAAATCCAACAGGTCGTGTCCGGACACAAGTATTCCGGGGCCTTGTTTCAGACTTGTATTCACCTGTGTTATCTCCGGTTTCCCGTACCTTCCGGTGTTAGCTTTATCAAGAATTTCCATTGCCTTAACGGCCATCTCACCCGCTTTCATAACCAAAGAGATAAGTTCGTCGACAGATATATCATCCCTCGTTGTCTCTGCAAGTGCATGTTCGGCAAAAGAAAAAATATCATCGCTCTTTTCATTCAGGACATATGCATGATCGGCGTATGCAGCAACACCTTTAAGTCCGTAAATCAACAGTTCTTTTAAAGATTTTATATCCTCATTTTCTTCAGACAAAACACCGTCCTGCTCAGCCTGTTTTAAGTAGTCTTCCTTTGTTCCGGCCGGCTGCCACTCGGCTTGCTCAGGAATATTTTCAGAAAATTCCCCTCCGGTTTTTTCTTTGTATGCATTCAAAAAGCTTTTTCTGATTCTTTCTTTCAGTTCGGCAGCCCTGTTGCAATATTCCACAAACCGCTGTGCATCAAAGTTAACATTGGTTACCGTTGTAAAAAGCCCCTCAAGGATAAACAAATCCACTTCCTCATCAGTTACTCCATACTTTCTGGCTTTTTCAGCCCAATATCCTGTTCCTTTCAACAGATAAATTAAAGCATCCTGGAGCTTAGCCACCTCATTATCTTTTCCACATACTCCTTTTACAGTGCAACCTTCATTTTTTGCCGTCTCCTGGCATTGAAAGCAAAACATACTCATGTGAACCTCCTTTTGTTATTATAATCTAATGTATAATATCTTGTGAAAATAAAAGAATTGATATATGTCAAGAAATAGAATTTTTTTGGAGATTAAATATTGAATAAACAACAAGCGGTAAATCTGTTTCTAAAAACATTTGCAGGCTCCCCTGACAAAGACGTATATAATACATTATTACGCATAAGTGCAGTCATTTCAAAAGAAAAAAAAGAAATATTTTTTCTGGAGGATGAAGAAGGAAGTAATATATATTTTTTATGCTCCGGGATGGTAAAACTCTCCAAAACCAACGATGAAGGGAAAGAAGCTGTAATCCACTTTGTAAAATCCGGGGAAATATTCGCAGAAATTTTACTCTATCTTAAAAATAAATACCCTGTTACTGCCACCGCTCTGGAAAACTGCGAAGCGCTGGCAATAGATTCCGGAAAACTTTTTGAGGAAATAAGAAAAAACCCGGAATTTTCAATGAAATTAATAGGTGTACTGGCCGGCAGAATTAAATATTTTGTCAATATGATAGAAAACCTCACTCTGGCGGATACCAGAAAAAGATTTTTGTCATATTTGAAAAATTTTGCGGAGAAACAACAGTCAAATAAGGTCAAACTTCCTGTTAACAAAGGCGAACTGGCCCTTTTACTGGGAAGCACACCAGAAACTTTTTCACGTTTACTAAAAAAACTTGCAGATGAGCGTGTCATCGAAGCAAAAGGTAAGGAAATTATTCTTCTAAATATGGATGAAATTTCATGAAAAAATTTGTTTTTATCCTGCTGATAATATCATCATTTTTAACAGCCGGTTATACAGAAGAAAACCCCCTTGATTCATTGTATGAAATTTTCCCAAAAATGGCTGACCTGAAAGGAGGAGACTCCAGATGGATAGCAACAGGCATTGTGGACAAATTACACGACGACTATGCAAGCTTAAGCAGTACATACAACTATTTTAGTGAGAAAAGCGAGAAAATATGGGATATACAAAGGGACAAAAATTACTCTGTTGATATTGAGTTACATTTTGCCAAAAACGTACAAAGGGCAAAAAAGCTGTATAATAACTTGTTGCAGGGGAAAAAGGGAAAATACCAGCGTGATGTAAAATTCGGGGATGAAGGCAGGATTTTCGTAAAGCCCATTTCCATAAAAAAACTGGAATCCGAATATAATCTCTATTTCAGAATTCAAAACTTTGTAGTTCATCTGCACACTTTTGACGGCTTTGCTCTGATGGATTTCGCCGATTTTTTCCAAAGAAAAATTAATAATTTTGTCTTGAAAAATATAGACATGTACCTTTTCAAGAATTTCAGTTTCAGAGTATTTAAACCTGGATATATAGAATCCAGCGATGAACTGACAGTTGAAACGGACAATATTTCATCGATTAAGATTTCAGGTACTGTTTCCGATGAAAACGGCAATGTGGTGAAAAATGCCACAGTGGATATACTTGGTCACGACGCATACGCCAAGACAGACAGCAACGGTCATTACTCCATAACATTCAAAATAGGAAAAGGTGAAAAACTCGCAGAGTTCAAAAAGAATTTCACATTAACTGACAGAAGTGGTGAAGATGCCACAGAGGATGTACGCATATACAAAATAACAGCAAAATACAGTAACAGAGAAGAGAATTTTTATCTCAGATTAAACGTTGATAAAAAAACAGGCAGAATTTTTCTCCCCGAAAAGGAAATCTTTAACCAGCTAAAAGATATCACGTTTGACGGAAATTATACAGAATTCACAAGAAACTGCGCTCCGAAAAATTCTTTTTTCAAATGTTCTCAAAAATTCAAAGGAATATTTAAGAATGAGGAAATAACAGGCAACTGGATGGGTACAGGTGGCAAAGGCTCTTTTAAAGGGGAATTGCTAAATACGGTTACAAAAGAGTACAGCCTTGCCGGTAGTGATAGATGTAAAATGCAAACAGTTGAAATCTCAGAAAATAATACTGTTACAAACAGCTATCCGGAAAATTTTTTCATAGATAACAACCACTCACTGATTGTCAGATGTATTTTTCAGGATAATTTTTTTACAAAGTCAGCTGTAATACATCTCATCAAAAAACCATCCGATGTAAGCGTTAAGCTTTACAAGAGAACAGCTGAACTGAATGAAAACCAATTACACTATAAAAGTAAAACTTATCTGGGACTGCAGGAAATAAGCGATGAACCTGCACACATAAATATTCCTGTATCCGCAGAGGAAATAAAGCATTATATAATTATTTCAGGGAAAAAGGAAAAGTGGCACAATAGATCGTTGGGGTTTACCGGAGGGCCTCTGTATGAAGGGAAACAACCGGTTATCACTATTAATAGCTTTGAAAACGGTAAAAACGCTAATCAAAATATAACAGCAAAACTAATATCCCTCTCAGGGGACAAAGATATAGCCGGCCCCGGAGAACAATTGGGAGGGGATGGCAAAAGGGATATACACATAAAGCTCAGCATATCAGGTATCAAAGGAATTCTGAAAAACATAGAAATAAAAAATACCGGTGAAAACTCATATAGCTGGAATACCAAACCTTTTGATGTTTACCCTCTTATTGCGCTGCTTTATAACAATACTCCGCTCAACGAAAAAAATGGGAAAATTAATTTTAATATAGACAAAGATATGAAAATAGATATATTCATATATAAGCCTGAGTATTTAAATCAAAACAATATCAATCTTATATACAGATTGCAGATAGATGATAAGTGGTACAAAGGTGATATTGCTAATTAGGGGCTATTCGTGAGTGATTATATAGGATTAATAATTTTTGTTCTTGTCATTGTGGGATTAGCCTTTTTTAAAGGCGGCGGCTGAGGGGCTGATTCATGCAGTATCGAGGATCGATACAAAAAAGACAAAACAAAATCAAAAAAGTAAATTATTGATTATTGAGTGACAGCGCGGCAACATTCCGGTTGTCTTTTACCAAAAAACTCTTTAATATCTGGCATATGAGCATACAAAAAATAACTTTGGCATTACTTGCTGTACTTTCTGCAATATTGCTCACCTTAGCTTCGCCCGGCAACAGCTCCGGTTACTTTGTATTTGTTGCCTTTATTCCTCTTTTTATCTGTATAAAAAAATCTGATAAAAAAGAGTTTATTATTTATGTACTGGTTTTCACATTAATATATTATTTTTACAATCTGAACTGGATAACCGTAACAGTAAGTCATTTCGGTAACGCACCCCTGCCTGTGGGATACCTGGTTCTGTTTATTTTCTCTGTTTATCTCTCTTTATACTGGATATTGTTTTTTTATTTTTTTAGAAACAACTACAGTGTTATATTGCTGAGCCTGCTTTTTGTCACACTTGAAATTATCAGAGGTAAGCTGTTCACTGGATTTCCCTGGCTGAATTTGGGCAGTTTTGTACACAATTTACCCTATTTTAAGCTAAACGCTTCACTTATAGGAGAAAATGGTCTGAGTTTTATAATAATTCTGACAAATTTACTGCTTTTCAAATATATTACAAACAAATCTTTTAAATATCTGATTTATCCGGTGATAATACTAATTTTGAGCTTTTCTTCAGGTTTTATTCTAAGTAACCTCACAAAGGCATCAGCCAAAACCGTCTCTTTTACAATAGTCCAGCCATCCTACAGTCAGGAAATCAAATGGGCTGTCGAACACCGGGAAGAAATCATTTCCAATGTCCTGGATATGACGAAAAAAGCACTAAAAATGCCCGGGGAAATAGTAATCCTGCCGGAATCGGTATTTCCCACATTTACGGAAACAGATAGTGAACTTTACAACAAATTGAAAAATTTTTCCCGCAAAAAGCCTCTGATTTTCGGGAGCATAAGAAACGATAACGGCACATCTTCATTTGCATACTACAATAGTGTTTACTACCTGCAAAATGCCAGGCAAAAGATATACGACAAAATACATCTTGTTCCCTTCGGCGAATATTTTCCATTCAAAACATTATTCAAGCCGATAAGTTACTACTTTTTCGGAGATGCGGAGGATTTCTCCGGTGGTAATACAGTTAGCATTTTTGAGTACAACGGTTACAAGATTTCACCGCTGCTATGCTACGAAGGGGCTTTCACTAACCTGGTAAAAAAAGTAAAGGACAACGGTGGCAATATAATTGTTTTGCTTACAAACGACAGTTGGTTTGGTAAATCAATGGGAAGATACCAGCACCTTGCAATAGATAAAATCAGGAGTATCGAATACGGTACTCCCATAATAAGAGCTGCACAATCTGGAATATCCGGCTGTATCGATATGAAAGGCAATATTAGCTCAGCAACTGAGATAGACGAAAAAACATCGTTTTCATGTGTAGTAAGAATCCCCAGCTCCGGCACTTTTTTTAACAAATATGGTTATGCATGGCTGATTGTACTGATTCTGTTTTACTCTTTCAAATGGGTAACCGGATATCCCCGGAAAAAATAAACAGCTATCTTTCTTTAATGTTGATTTTATTTGAAGTTAGTTATATTAATGCTACAATAAAATATATAAAAATAAGACAACACAACAGTCCTGATTTTCTACAGTAACATATAGAAACAAGGTATTGTGCAAGATCTTTAAATGGAGGAAACATATGTTTGGCTTAGGAACACAGGAACTTTTGATTATTCTGGTGATTGTCATGGTTATTTTTGGTGCAGGTAAACTGCCGCAAATCGGAGAAGGTATGGGTAAGGCTATTCGAAATTTCAAGAAAAGCGCTAAGGAAGCTGAAGATGCAATCGATATAACGCCGGATGAGGAAGAAAAGAAAACCGATAAGGATGAAAGCGACGAAGAGAAAAAAGCGTAAATGTCCTATTTAGCTTTAGACATTGGCACGGGAACACAGGATGCTTTAATTTATTCTAAAAGCGATCATCTGGAAAATTCAGTCAAGCTGATATATCCTGCGCCCACCATTTTATTTTCCAAATATATAGCAGATTCTCATCAAGACCTTTTTATAGCGGGAGCACCCATGGGCGGAGGACCTGTAACAAAAGCCCTAAAGAATCATATGACTAAGGGCTACAATGTTTATATTACTAAAGAGGCCTCACTAAGTATCAAAGACGACACAGAAAAGGTGAAATCCCAGGGTTTTGACATAGTAGAAAACATTGAAAACCCCCACCTCTATTTAAATGATCTGGACATGGATCTCTTTGAAAAGCTCAGAGAGAAGGCAGGATATTCGGATTTTGAAAAGATTCTTGTTGCTGTTCAGGACCATGGGTTCATAAAAAATCAGTCGGACAGGATAACACGTATAAATTTTTTCAAAGAATTTTTAAAAGGCGATTTAAGAAATGCTTATTTTAATGAAACCAACAATATCCCGGAAGGCTTTAACCGACTAAAGAGCATAAAAAATACCCTGGAACAATCTGGATACACCAGATTTAATATTACCGATACAGGGATAGCGGCGGCTTTAGGAGCTTTGTATAATGTTTCCGAAAGACCGGTAATAACAGTGGATGTGGGTAACGGTCATACCTTTGCGGCACTAATTTACGACAATTTTAAAACAAGCTCCTTTTTTGAACACCATACAACAATGCTTACACCGGAAAAAATGCAGAAATATATCAAAAAAATGCTTACATCCACAATAACTTTTGAGGACGTTTACAATGACGGAGGACACGGAGCACACTGTTTTCAGAAAAAGAATTTTTCTGAAGCTGCCATTTACGTTACAGGTCCCCAAAGACATAGACTCTTTGACAATTTTTCAGATAATGTGATTTACGCATCACCTGCCGGTGATACAATGATCACAGGGCCGGTGGGGCTCTTATTGCAGGAGCAATTAATCTAACTTTTCCTGAATCATTACTTTTAAAGGTATGCCTGTTGGAAAAATTTTATTTCGGAAAATATAAATATACAGACTCTGCTGTACACAATTTTCACCCATTGCCAAAATTTGTTATCATTATCGTCTCAATAATAGTCACCGGGCTAACTGTATCCCTCTTAAATCTTATTCTTATTTTCACACTATTTTGTATATTAATGGTTATATCCCGCATAAAAACAAGGCAGATTTATTCTATATTAAAACCTTTCAGATTCCTTCTTTTGTTTACTTTTTTTGTGCAACTGTTTTTTAATGACAAGGGATTTGACTTTAATGAACCAAGTTATTTTACCGCTGTTTCCACCACAGGGCAGTTTTTTTTGATGATAGCTTTCTCCGCACTCTTTACTGCAACCACCAGGCCACTGGACATTATCAAAATCCTTAACCTTATTTTAAAACCTCTCAAAATTCTAAAAGTGGACACACAAAACATTGCAGCATCCGGCATTATTGCATTACGGTTTATTCCACTGCTTTTTGAGGAAGCGGATAAGATAAAAACCGCCCAAATACTAAGAAACGATACCACAAAAAGGGGCATTAAACGTTTATTGGACATAGAAGCATTTATTATACCTCTGTTTCTCCGTGTAATGTATTTTTCAGAGCAAATTGCTATTACACTGCAATTCAGGGGAAACTGGGAAACAATATGCAAGCTCAGTAAAACAAAATTCAGCGAAATACTAATAACTCTTCTGTATATTCTAATATTAGCGGGGATTTACTGTGTATAATATTAAATGTATTGTGGAATATGATGGAACGTTTTTTTACGGCTGGCAGATTCAGCCCAACCACAGAACTGTTCAGATGGAAATAGAAAAATCTCTATCAAAAATGTATAAGCAGCATATAAAAATCATCGGTTCCGGACGTACGGATACACATGTACATGCATACGGTCAGGTTTTTAATTATAAAACAGATAAACACATTCCAGAAAATGCTATTTTAAGAGGATTAAATAGCCTTCTGCCAGATGATGTGGTTATTAAGTCGGTCAGTTTGGTTGACTCTAATTTTAACGCCATGTGTTCAGCCGTAAGTAAAACCTATGAATATATTTTACTAAATAGAGAACTTCCTTCCGCACTGTACAGAAACTACTGCTGGCATATAAAATATCCGGTAAAGACAGAAACACTGGTTTGCTACCTGCAGAAATTTTCAGGAACCCATGACTTTACATCCTTTTGCAAACGCCAAAGCCTGCCGGATAACCCCGTTAGAAAAGTAAATTTTGTACAAATAAAAAAAGAAAACGATTTTATTAAAATAACCATTAACGCCAACGGATTTTTACATAATATGGTACGAAACATTATAGGCACTTCCCTTTACCTCTATCAAAAAAAATACCCGGCAAATGCAGTTGAGACCATAATTAACGCAAAAAACAGAGAACAAGCAGGTCCCACCGCTCCGGCACACGGACTTTATCTGAAAGAGGTTGTATATTAGCTGTACTAACCTTCAGGAAGTCTAATACTCCCTATAGTTTCAAGATAAATATATTGTTTGTACCATTCGGCAAACATCTCATCCAGTTTTTTCATGTCATCTGCCGTAAGCCGGGGCAACAGTGCATTGTACTCTTCTCGTAATTTTTCTAAACGTTCGTACTCATCATCGTACAAATATTCCTCACGATCGCTCAAACGAATTAATTCCTTCTTTAATTCAAAAACCTGCTCGAGCACAGAACACCCCCTTCAAACTGACTTGAGTCAACTAAGCATAATCGCATATTTATTTAGCATATAGTATTAAGTAAAAATCTCTCCACTCCGTCACGGTATAGATAATGCCTACGGAGAGCACCAGTCTTTTAGACTGGTAAATATGTTATTAAACATCCAATTGAGCAACCATAGTTGCTGCTACATGGTGATGTAAGGCAAAGATTCAAAGGTCTCAACTTGTATAAGTACTTAATATATAATAATACAAATAATTATTCAACTGTGACCATTGTTGATTTTAGGAATATTTAGTTATCCAAAATAATCAAAAGAAACAGTTTTTTTGGAATCCGGCCGGCAAACACACAAATATCTGCACACTCACCGGTTGTATTAAAATAAATCTTTGACTTTAAAGGACATTGTCCTATATTCTGTTTTTATAATAAAAACACTGTTTGCAGGTTAAAAAATGGAAAATACATTAATTATTTTTGACATGGACGGCACCCTTGTTGACACCAGAAAAGATATAACAATATCCATTAATTTTGTAAGGCAGTTAAGAAATTTACCGCCTTTGTCACAAGAGGAAGTGCTTGAAATCATAAATCAAAGAAGAAAAAATTTATCAAAACAATTTTACAACACTGACAGTTACTTAGAAAAAGATAAAAATGCATTTGAACGGCACTATAGAAAACAGTGTGTCAAAAATGTTGCGCCTTTTCCGGGAGTCTGCAATACACTTTACAAACTCAAAAGCTTAGGGGCAAAAATGTCTGTAGCCACAAATGCTCCAACAGAATTTGCAGAAATAATATTAGAGGCAGCGAGAATTAAGCACTATTTTGACTTTATAATCGGTGCATGTAAAGTCAAGACTCCCAAACCGGACGCCGAAATCATCCACTTGATCACCAGTCTTTACAACATCGACAGAATAATCCCCCAAAAAACTTATATTGTGGGAGATAATTATACTGATATCACTGCAGGGAAAAATGCTGGTATCACATCAGTTTATGCAAAATGGGGGTACGGCTCTTTTCATGAAGATGCCAGTCCGCATTTCATCGCTGAAAATTTTAATGACATAATAAACATTATCCGCAATTCACCGCAAATAACCCTAAACAGTATCTAAAAATGCAATACAGAAGACTGGTCTAATAACGTGATAAAAATTGGCAAAATATCATCTTACTTACACGATAACTATTTAGCAGGATTACTTAATTACAAACCGAATAAAACCGCTGCTTGTACTGCAATTTTTTTTCTTTTCGGGTTATTTGCTATTACTGTGGGGTTGCACAGTAAAATACTTGAACTCAATTTCAACAAAAAACTTGTTAGACCTACTTTATTTATTATTCTGTTCATTTTTCCTTCCTTTCTGGAAGAATCCTTTTTCAGAGGCATAATTATCCCATTAAAAAAAACTCAGGACAATAACGTATTATCAGCCATATACACTATAATAAGTTCATCCGCTTTTACCCTGTGGCATCCTTTAAACGCATGGGCGGGAAATAAAGGAGCAGCAGAATATTTCTATGATTCTTCATTCCTTCTGATAACATTTGTTTTAGGTATTGTATGCAGCATCACTTATATAATCTCCCGATCACTATGGATACCGGTGGCAATACATTGGATTGTAGTAGTGGCGTGGGTTGTCTTTTTTGGAGGCAGGAACCTGCTCTTATAAATTTTGAAGATACTTACAGTTTTGCTTGATGAAAATATCAGCATAAATATATTCCAATCATAAAAAGGGAGTGGTTGGGTAGCTGGTGCGCCCCACGGCCTTCAAAGCCGATTGTCCCGCCTGCTGGGCGGGAGGTAGGTTCGATTCCTACACACTCCCGCCAAATTTATCTTTATTATCAGCAGTTTAACTTTTGGGCAAAAGCCAGTGTGATAAAATTGTGATAATTTCTACGCAAAGATAAACTTATCCATCTCGAGACCTTTGCACAACTCAATTTAGTCATGCTGAATTTATTTCAGCATCTAATTATATCAGTAAGTTATGAGACCCTGAAACAAGTTCAGGGTGACAATTATGGAATTATGCAAAGGTCTCACTTATGAAAAACCTTACTGGCTTCTGTCAGCCAAAAAGCCTTTCAGTAACCTTCAGCAGACTGTCTTTTTCAGTCAGCCCATCTATAAACCTCCCGGGAATGCCATCTATCCCCACCTGGGCGCCAACCAAAGCACCAGTAAGCATAGCTCTTGCCATATTCTGTCCGCCACTGTTCACAGCGTGCAGTACCGCTGATTCAAAATCATCTTTGAAACGTGCCGCAAGATAATAAACAGAAGGCAGAATATGATATATTGCGCAAGGCATACCGTAGACAAGAGAAACCTTCCATGCGGGTTCAATTGAAATGCCGGGATCTTCTGCAGCCCTGGCAATGAAAGAAGGAGTCAAAAGCGCATCAGGAGATGCAAAACGCCCCAGCCGGGAAGCCTCAGAAACACCTTTTTTGGGAGGTGCCAAATCATCTCCCGTAACAGCATGAAATGGAAGCGTCTTATTTTTAACCTCTTTCATTAATCTGCCGGAAATTTTTTCATCCAGAGGATATCCGTTTATGAGCATCCAGAGTACGGCATTAAAAGCGACAGTCATAGAAGCAACAAGTTCATCACTTTGAGTCAAAATAGTGTTTGCATAAACGTTTTCGCTGGCTCCCTTCAAATCACCGGCATAATAAGCTGTTATACCCAGAGTCCGTTCAATAGCTTCCGTTGTATCTGCATGGCCTTCGAATTCTCCCCATTGCAGCTTATTAACAATTCGATTACGATAAGCATCCCTTATGGATTGACTGGTATAATTGCCGGGCCCGCTGACAGGTGTTCCGTCTATTTGAGCAAGGAGGTTATTATCCATTCTGTTGCAAAAATCATTTTCGTCATAACCCATATTTTCCGCTATGCTTTCAAGCAGCATTTTCAGGATGTATCCTGACTGGGATAAATCTCCGGCATCAAGCCCTTCATGGTATCTTCCCTTTTTCGGAGCGGTATAATCATCAACCCACTCTCCGTAATCTTCACGAAATTTCTCAAGGTCATAATACCAATGCGGCCCCAAAGCAAGAGCATCACCAATGAATGCTCCCATTACAGCCCCTGCAGCTCTCCTTTTTACATTTTCAGACATATTTTCACTCCTTTTTTACTAACAATAGTTCGGGTTATGAATAATTCAATACAAATGCAACCAAAAACTTTTTAGCATGTGGAAACTATTCGCTCTGTTTTCAAAAACCTATAATCCGCCAATATGCTTGAAATTTAAAACTATTAAAATTATGCTCTCATCAAAATCAATACTTTTCCAAACAGTAGCGTCAAATGAAAGTATCATGCAGAAAAAAAATAGCACTTAATTCCAAAAAAGAAGTTATTGTTTTTCCCATTTACAAAAATATGAGTTTTACCAGGTAACTTACAGGCAAACGCATAGATGATGAAATTCAACTACTTAGTAGGTGTAGGTGGAAAATAAATGTTATTATCAGGAGCCGGTAGCCCGTGACTATCTCATGACCCATATAGGAGATTGCTTAGTTGCGGTCGCAATGACGGATAAAGGAAATCACAACCATGTTAAACTTTATCAACCACTTCAACCCTTTCAACCTCTACCTCTACCTTTACCTCTGCCTCACGCCTCACGCTTTACGCCACACCGGATTTTAAAGTTGAATAACTTTTTTGGATAATATCAGGGGAGCGAATTGCTCCCCTTCAATCATATCTTGATACTTTCTGTTTTTCTGACAATGGTCACTTTGCCAGCTTCAAACTTTACTTCAATAGAGCCATAGTAGCCCTCCTGAAACATTTCCCTTAATATTTCATATAGTTGTGTCAACTGCGATCTACTTTTATTTTTCTCAAAGTTTTTGTTTGTATTTAAAGCAGCCATTTCTACCTCCATGTAATTTCATATACTCTTCCCTGAGTTTAAATAATATTTAACTAGCCCTGAAGCAATGTCAGTGCATTTTGGGGTACCTGATTCGCCTGTGCCAGCATTGAAGTACCCGCCTGGCTAAGTATTTGATTTTTAGTAAATTTAGCCATTTCACTTGCGATATCCAGGTCCCTGATTCTGGATTCACTGGCTGTCATGTTTTCTTCCGCAGTCTTCAGATTTGCAACAGAGTAATCTAACCTGTTTATCTGAGCTCCTATTGTTGCTCTTATGGTAACGACCTGGTCGATTGCCCTATCGATATCCGGAATTGCCCTCTGAGCAAGGTCCTGTGATACAAGCTTAATCTTGTCAACCCCAAGTCCTACCGTGTCAAGCTGAGGGATAGATACACTTAGTGTCTGTCCTTCATTAGGTCCAATCTGTAAGTCAGTGGAATTATCCACTACATGGAGGAAATATTCATTATCTGTAGTATTAGTGTTTTTTGAAAAATTTATTTTTTCTTGAGTTGCATCCCAACTGGATTTCACATTAGCTCTTGAATCTACGACCAATTCGACACCTTGTATTACACCGTTTACTCTATCGTTACCGGTTTCATCAACTCCAATCAGATCACCGGTATGCGCATTGCTTATTGTTATTTTAGTAGTATTATTCACAGAATTTTGTACTTCTGCTAATGATAGGCCATTAATTAATCTCTGATCTCCACTGAAAGCTAATTCACCCTGTTCGCCAGCAAGAGCTGTTTGAATAACAAAAGTTCCCTGAACAGTTCTTTTCCCATTATTGGATGGTACAGAAATATAATCCACTAAATGAGAATTTACGGCCTCATCTTTAGAGCCTAATCCAAGCTTATCTACTATAGCATCTGTCATTTTTTCTTCTAAGTCACTGATTGTATCGTCACCTTCTAAATAAACAGTTGCTGATTCTCCTCCGCCCCAAATTGTTAGCTCCTGCTTGTTTTCAAATATATTATTACCGTCTGCGTCCACAAATCTTGATATATCTTTTAATTTTGACGTTGTGGTAGCAGCATCACCACTACCTGCAATAAGAAGCTCTAATGAACCTGTTTTAGTATTGCCATTGCCACTTCCATTATCACCAGGGCTAAAAGAAAAGTCCAAATTGCCTACGTTAACATTTCCATTGTTGGTATCTAAAAAAGCATATTTCACATTAGTATTTTGTGCATCTGTTGCACCTGTTAAACTGCTGGCAGCTGTATAAACAAGTGTTGGACCATCTTGCCCCAATGGACCTCCAGCCATTTGGATTGTACCTCCTCCGGAAGAAGCCCAGTCAGTTCCGGCATAACCAGCAGTTAGTGAAAACAAAATTTTATCACCTTTTTGTATTTGCCCGCCACCGGTCAAATCCAAAGTTGTGGTACCACTAATAGTGTCACCTGAGCTATTTGTTAATTCACCACCACTCCCATAAATATCAACTGATATATCACCACCTGAAGCAGTAGCACTAACAGACTGCCATTCGGAAACAAAACCTGATTTTGCATCAATAAAACGAACATTAACAGAATTATCAACAGAACCACTTGCTGTTGTAAAATTCTCATTAAATTCCATTTCAATATAACCTGCTCTACCACCTGTATTTGTAGTATTAACAGATGTTATAACAAAATTTGAACCAGGCTGTGTATAAATTCCCATAGTATTCATAGCAGAAGATACTGCAGTCCCGTCACCTGAAACATTAATAGTAAAATATGAAGTACCTGTTGACGGAAGTGATTCTGGATTTTCAACTTTGGAAATGTTCGTAGTATTAGTTGTCCCTCCAGCTGTGGTTATCTCAGCACCGATTTTGCCTTCCTGAAGTGTCATAATGTCAGTTTTGAAAACCTGATTCTGTCCAATTTTGTTGGCCTCAACATTGATTTCGTAGTTACCTTCAGCGACTTCGCCACGGATTATTGCATCAATTTTGTTGCTGCTGGCTGACCACAGCGCTGTTCCATCGCCGTTTAATAATTTTTTCGTGTTAAATTCTGTGGATGAAGAGATTCTGTCAATTTCATCCTTCAGTTGCTCCACTTCTTTCTGGATTTCCACACGGTCATTCGACGTATATGTGCCGTTGGAAGCCTGAACCGCAAGCTCTCTCATTCTCTGCAGCATCGAAGAAACTTCTGTCAATGCCCCTTCAGCTGTCTGCAGCATCGATATACCGTCCTGGGCATTCATTGTTGCCCTCTGCAAACCGCTAATCTGTGCACGTAATTTTTCAGAAATAGCCAAACCTGATGCGTCATCTGCCGCGTGATTAATCCTGAGTCCTGAGGACAATCTTTCCAAAGATTTGCTTAATTTGTCCTGTGTGGACGAAAGGTGCCTTTGGGAATTCAAAGACATAAGGTTAGTGTTAATTGTGAGTGCCATGATATCCTCCTTGATTATTTCAATAGAGGTCTTCTCTATTTTTTCCCGCGCTTCCTTGCGCTGAGTTTATAATCGGTATAAAGAAAAAATACTTTAGAAAAATTTTTCTTGATTTTTTACTAATATTTAACATATTATTTTGATGATAAAAACAATATCAAGGAGGTTATCATGCCTATATATGAGTATCAGTGTAAAAAATGTTCAGAGGTTTTCGAACTATTTGAGAGTATTAACTCAAAAAATGAAACAAGAAAATGTTCCAAATGTGGCAGTGAAGCCAAAAGAATCATATCACTTTCCAACTTTCAGCTAAAAGGAACCGGCTGGTATGTTACAGATTATAAAGGTAAAAACCCAGGTACAACAAATGGAAGTGAGAAAAACAAACAGGCGGCAAAAACATCTGCTTCAGCCGACCAATGTAAAACGTGCCCCGCAAATTCTGCCGGCAGCACTACACAATAACCCCGGGCTTTATCCTCGATATCATCATAGTTATTGTACATCATGGGACAAAGCCGAAGGGTTAACTGCTACAAATGCAGACACTTTTACATAACATGGGATGAACACAAACCTCATGGGTGCAGGAAACTGGGATTTAAATCCCAGATCCTCCCCTCATTGGCAGTATTCAACTCATCCGGAGAAAAATGTCTTTTTTTCGAGAAAAAAAGTACACTAAAATGAATAACCGACACTCATCCCCAAGAGTCCATATCTACTTTCATAAAAATCTATGTTTGAAAAATTTCCTCCCAAACCGCAGTATATTCTTGCAAAAACATTCTCATTGCCCATAATCTTGTTTTTTCTAACGGAGAATATAACTGAGCTGCTAACATCTTCCCTTGTATCCCCAAATATTGGATGATCTTCGTCATACTTGGAATACCCGAGAGAATACATCATACGCGCAGAATATTCTTTTTTATTAAAGATTAAACCTCCCAATAATCTAAATTTATTATATGAGTTGGCATCACCTTTGTATATACCTTTGTCGTATGCAACACCAAAATTGAGCAAGACGTTTTCATTTAAACCTATTTTTCTGTACAACCTTTGGCTTACAACATAACCGTCCCTTTCAAGTTCATCATAACGCCGCCCAGCCACATCACTTCTGACGTCATCTATCTCCAATTTGGCTTCGTAGGAAAATTTTGAGCCTGCAATCTCACTCAGTTTTAATCCCATACCGTAAGAATCCCTGTATGTGCGGGATCTTTCTGTGTTAAGTTCATAGGGATCTTTCCATACTTTTTTGGGCAAACTGTAGGATATATAGATACTCGTATCCGAATATAAAAAGTCGGGAATATTCACGCCTGCCTGGATACCGCCGCCCACAGAACTTAAAGGTGATGATTTTATATAAAGATTATCAATATTGTAATTGAAATTCACAATCGGAACTATTTTGCCAAAGCCATCATCAGGCTTAGAATAATCGTTTATCCTTTCGTTCTTATCATCAACAGCCAGATTGTTTTCCCGGTAAAGATAAGCTGCACCCAGCTCAAAAAAATTATCCTGAGCAAATGACACAAAAGGAAATAATAGTAAAATAATAACAAATATTAAATTATACATGTAGCACCTCATTTATATTTTGTAATACTTTCAGCCCTCTTTCGGCTATACCTATATTTTTCCCAAAAATTTCCGGTTCCCTCGGATTAATACGAACTACTGTAGCCCCAAAACGCCTGCTCAATCTTTCACTTGTATGCCTGATTGATGGGATAGCTGTCCCGGCTCCTATCTCCACTACAACCATTTTTTTATTTTCATTTGCATCTAAAAAATTCTCAAATCTGTTCGACTGGGCGTGACTCCTATCCGGAAGCCATGCAAAATCACCAAACATTAATATATTCGGTCTGGCCACCGCACCACATTTTTGACATCTGGGGACATTTTTTGCTCTCATTGTTTCAAAATCCACTTCAATATCCTCATTATTCTCCCATATCGCAGAAGAACAAACATTCAAACATTGTAAATAATGAATAGACCCATGGATTTCATAAACCTTTTCTTCCTTAAATCCAGCTTTCTGAAAATGTCCATCGACATTCGAAGTGACTACAAAATAATCCATTTTAAACTCATCTATCCAATTGAGCATAATTTGAAAACCGTAATGAGGATTGGTATTTCTGTACATCCGGAGTCTATGACCGTAAAAGCCCCAGCCAAACTCCGGGTCTCTTTCAAAATGGGCAGGATTCGCCGCTTCCACAAAACTTAAGCCCAACCTTTCATACATGGGATATGCCTTCCAGAAACCTTTGTCACCTCTGAAATCCGGCAAACCGGAATCTACACCAATCCCTGCACCGGCAGTGATTACAATAACTTCCGCATTTGATACTGCATCAGCAGCCTTTTTTATCTTATCTTTATAATCCACGGCCACCTCCTGCAAACATAATTATTTTCTATATACTTGAAATGGTCCCCATGCCTGACATGTAGCCATAACCTCCAAAGTAGTTATATTCACTCTACCAGGAGTATTTGCCACCCAAAGTATAATATCAGCAACATCATCAGCTTGAAGCAGGTCAGCATTTTCATAAACTTTTTTTGCTTGTTCTTCATCACCCTTGAAACGCACTTTGGAAAATTCAGTTTCCGCCATTCCGGGTTCAATATTAGTAACCTTGACTGCAGTTCCTAATAAATCTGCCTTGAGATTTCTGCTGAATTGTTGAACGAAGGATTTTGTAGCTCCATATACATTACCTCCCGGATACGGCCAGTTCCCGGCAGTGGAACCTATATTTATAATATGTCCCCTATTCCTTTCCACCATCAAAGGCAATAATGCTTTAGTAAAATAAAGAACACCCTTGATATTCGTGTCAACCATTATTTCCCAATCTTCCATTTTCGTTTTGTGTGCTGGCTCCAACCCAAGTGCAAGACCTGCATTATTAACCAAAACATCCACAGCAGCAAACTTTTTAGGTAAATTAGCCACAAAGTCAAATACAGCATCTTTATCCCTGACATCCAATACCCCAAAATGTACTTCAGCTTTGTTCTGTAATCTTTCTTTCAGACTTACTAAGCGCTCTTTTCTTCTGCCTGTAATAATAACATTCCAGCCATCCTCTGCAAACCCTACAGCACAACTTTGGCCAAAGCCTGATGTAGCTCCAGTTATCAGAACAGTTCGGCTCATAATTCACCTCTTATTACGTTGTGCTTATATATTAACTAACTAACTTTTACATGTCCACAAATAAACGCAAAGAACAATGCTTAATTCCTACCAAAAGTCCAAAATGCATGCAAATTGCATTAAAAATTATTGTAAAAAAATATAACTGAAAGTATATTGCTTTGCGGAGGGATGGTTTATGAAATTTTATGAAGTACTTAACAACTATTACGATGAAATTTTTCCTTTCAGTAACGATACTTACCAATTCATAAAAGATACCGCCCAAGACGGGAAAAATATATTAGAGACAGGTTCAGCTACAGGTAAATATATTAATGCACTAAAAAATGAGGGTTACAAAGCTGTAGGCTTGGAGCATGAAAAAATCTTCATGAACTATTCCTATAGCCTTATAATCGGCGACATGCACTTTTATCCCCTGAAAAGGGAATCTTTTGAGACTGTTTTTTGTATTGGCAACACACTTGCTCATGCAAAAAATAGCACTGAAGTACACAAAATCCTTTACAACTCATTTTCACTTTTAAAACCTGGCGGGACATTGATAATACAGACTGTAAATTATGACAGAATATTTGCTAACAACTTAAAAGAGCTGCCTGCAATAGAAACCAAAAATTTGATTTTTGAGCGATATTACGAATACAATGACGACAAAAAAATATATTTTAACGGCGTACTTACAGACAAACAAATTAATAAGACATACTCTGCTGTGGTGGAGCTTACCCCTGTTTTCTTTGATGATTATATTAAAGCATCAGGACAGATAGGTGCTTCGTTTGTAAATTTCAACGGCGACTTTAGATATGGAAAATTGCAGAAATATGAAAGTTTTATGACTGTAGCCTCTTTCACAAAACCTGGAAAGTTGCAGCAAATAGACAGTCCATCCCGTTGACAGCGGGAGATGTTTTAAAAAATGTATCAAGAGCTAATTGATGGATATATTTTTTATCCAAAATTTCATTTATATCTACCAGTTTCACTTTATGATTTTCTAAAAAATATTCCACCTGCTTTTCATTCTCCTCTTTAAGGAAACTGCATGTGGAATAAGTAATATATCCTCCTTGCCTTACATTTTTCAGTGCCTCATTAAAAATATCCCTTTGGGTTATTACAAAATTTTCAATATCCCGTGACTTAAGACGTACAGGCAAATCTGCATCTCTGCGCATTGCACCAAGACCGGAGCAAGGAACATCCACCAGGACCTTATCAAATTTTTGCAAACCGTTTTTATACTTTTTTAGTTTGGCTGAGGCTATTTTGGAGCGCTTTAATGCTGTGGCAAGCCTTTTTTGGTTAATGTCATATATGAAAATATCAGCAGCACCGAAAATCATCGATGCTATGGAGAGAGCTTTCCCTCCGTATCCGCTGCAGTAGTCAAGTATTTTTTCTCCTGGTTTTATTTGCATACAAAAAGGGATAAGCTGACTGGCCTCATCCTGAATTTCAAACATACCTTTTTTGAATTCCGGAAGCTGTCTGGCATTAATGTGATCTATAAATGTTATCCCAAACGGGCTGATTTCTGTAGCTGCAGAACTGTAACCTTTAGACAGTAAATCTGCAAGGAGTCTATCCCGGCTTGTTTTCAAGGAATTTACACGAATACTTAAAGGAGCCCTGTAAAAGAGCTCACATAAGGTATCCAAAGAAATACTCTTTCTTATGTATTCACCAATTTTTTCATCAAATCCTGCCAATTTAATAATATTTAGTATATTTCCAAAAGATCTCTCTTTTTCAAGACGTTCGTATGCTTTTGCGCAGTCAAAATTATCAGGATTCTCTATAAAAATACCGTAAAACCTGACCGCACAATAAAAATAATCAGCAACTTCTCGTCTTAGCCCGGAACCAAAATTATTGTCCCGGACAAACTTTTCCAGGGCTTTACGCGCAAGCTTTCCCTCAGAAATACACTCACAAACAAGACTATTAATATTTCTTTTCAAATCTTTTTCCAGCACTTTTCCACCCCAAAGGATTTATTGACTTTCAATTTTGTTAAAAATATAGTTTAAAACTCAGTGAGTCAATCGAAGGAGGCAAATTTGTCAAAAAAGGTTATCATCGCAATGAGTGGCGGTGTGGACAGCAGCGTCAGCGCTCACTTACTCAAAGAAAAAGGGTACAACGTTATCGGAATTACACTGAAAATGTTTCCCGGTCAGGAAGATATATTGGAAGATGCTGAAAATGTTGCCAAGAAACTGGGTATTCAATGGTATTTTGCCGATTATTCGGAGCATTTCCGCAATGATGTGATTTCCTATTTTATCAACACCTACAGAAAAGGGATGACACCTAATCCATGCTGTTTCTGTAACAAATATGCCAAAATGAAATACCTATTTGATCAGATGCAAAAACTTGAGGCCGAAAAAATAGCAACAGGTCACTATGCACGAAACATTTTTGACGGAAAACATTCCTATATAGCAAAAGCAAAGAATGCCAATAAGGATCAGTCATACTATCTTTGTCTTTTGGATGAGTTTTACATAAACCTGATGAAATTTCCCCTGGGAAATGTTAAAAGCAAATATGAAGTGCGCAGAATAGCTGAAGAATTAAAACTTGATGTCGCAGGTAAAAAAGACAGCCAGGAGATATGTTTTTTACAGGGGAAGGATTACAAAGATTATCTTAAAGAGAAAATACCATGCTCTAAATTTCAAAAAGGAAATTTTATCTACAAAGGAGAAATCCTGAAATCCCATGAAGGAATAGAATTTTATACTACAGGTCAAAGAAAAGGGCTGAACACAGGCTATCATAAACCCTTATATGTGGTAAAAATTGACCCCGAAACAAAAAACATATACCTGGGAGATTTTCAGGACATATATTTTAGCGGCGTAAAAATTCAGAATTGCAATTTTATCACGGATAAAAAATTTTTCAAAGCTGATGTAAAGCTAAGATACCGCATGAAAAGTGCCAAATGCATGGTGGAGAGACTACCGTCAGACGAAGCCGTAATACTTTTCGATGAAAAACAGATGGCCCCAACTCCGGGGCAAATAGCAGCTGTATATTCAGATAATAAGGTAATTGGTGGCGGATTTATTAAAAATATTTTTTAAATATTGAAAATTCACATAATTTATATAAATTATCTTAGCAAAAATAACTAAAATATTCGGAGGGAACAATGGCAGAAGAAAAGGTGCAATTTCAAGCCGAGGTTAGAGAACTGCTCAACCTGGTGATTAATTCACTGTATACACATAAAGAGATTTTCCTCAGAGAGCTTATTTCCAATGCTTCTGATGCTATCGACAAGGCAAAATATCTTTCAATAACAGAAAAATCATATAACCTTACAGGCACAGACTGGAAAATCAAAATCATACCGGACAAAGAGAATAATACCCTTACTGTTTCTGACAACGGTATAGGTTTGACACGCGAGGAAGCGGTAAAATCTCTGGGCACCATAGCTCATTCCGGAACAAAAGAGTTTATAAATGCTCTAAAATCCGGTCAGATTGAGCAGCGTCCGGAATTAATAGGCCAGTTCGGTGTGGGGTTTTATTCTGCCTTTATGGTAGCTGAAAAAGTAACGGTAATATCCAAAAAGATAGGTGAGGATAAAGGGGTAAAGTGGGAATCCAAAGCAGATGGTACCTTTGTGGTGGATGAAGCTGAAAAAGCAAATTTCGGCACTGATGTAATTGTAACACTTAAGGATGGTGAAACGGAATTTCTGGATGAGTGGCGTATCAGAGAGATTGTCAAGAAATATTCGGATTATATCGAGTATCCGATTACAATGGATGTGGAAAAAGAGGATAAGGACGGTAACAAATATACAGAAGAGGAAACGCTGAATTCAATGCAGGCACTCTGGCTAAAAGATAAATCTGATATAACAGAAAACGAATATAATGAATTTTACAAACATATTTCCCACGATTTTTCGGACCCATTGGAAAAAATACATTTTAAAGCTGAAGGAACCCAGGAATTTACCTCACTTTTATATATCCCGTCCCACGCGCCTTTAGATATTTTCTACAAAGATTTTAAATACGGGCCTGCATTGTATGTAAAAAAAGTCCAGATTATGGACCACTGTGAAGACTTGATTCCTCCTTACCTTCGATTTGTCAAAGGAGTGGTGGACTCATCCGATTTGCCGCTGAATGTTTCCAGAGAAATCCTTCAAAACAACAGACAGGTTGAAATAATAAAGAAAAATATTGTAAAAAAAGTCCTGGAAACCCTTAAAAAGCTTAAAAAAAATGACAGCGAAAAATATGATAAATTTTTTAGAGAATTTGGCAAAGTAATCAAAGAAGGTATACATTACGATTTCAGCCGTAAAGAAGAAATCGCCAGTTTAATAACCTTTTACACTACAAAATATCCTGAAAAGAAAATTGATTTCGATACGTACCTTGAAAATATGAAAGAAAACCAGGAAGAAATATTCTTCATTTGCGGAGAAAGCATCAATGAAATCAAAAACTCTCCATATCTGGAACGATTTAAAGATAAGGATGTGGAAGTCATTTTCCTGACAGACGAAATTGATGATATGATAATGAGTACACTTGCTGAATATAAAGGGAAAAAACTCAAATCCGTTCTAAAAGGCGACATAAGCCTTGATGAAGAAGAGAAAAAAGAGAAAGAAAATAAAGAAAAAGAACTAAAAAGTTTCCTGGCCACCATAAAAGAACAATTAAAGGGCAAAGTCAAGGATGTTAAAATATCAAACAGATTGAAAGATTCACCTGCCTGCCTGGTGGTGGATGAAAACGCAATGGATCCTGCAATGAAAAAATTGCTTGAGCAGATGGGACAAGAGGTTCCGCCTCAGGAAAAAACACTGGAAGTTAATTCTGAGCATCCTGTGGTCAAAAAACTTAAAGAAATTTATGAAACGGATCCCAAAAGCTCCACAATCAGCGAATATGCAGATTTACTTTACAACCTCAGTCTGGTCGTGGAAGGTGAAAAACCGGAAAACCCTTCAGCTTTCGTAAAAAAACTTTCTGATATGATGTCAAAAAGTCTAAGCTGATTAATATTAGAGGAAGGGGTCACTTGGAAGAATCCCCTTCCTTTTTATTTTGCTCACTTTTGGTCGTTTTTTTAGCTTTTAATACCTGGTTGTAGTTATTTATGTTTTTATCAATATAGTATCCCAAAGTTCCTCTTTTGTAATTGCCTTTGGTATTTCTCGTACCCAAAGGATAACCGCTTAAAAGTTCAAGGGCTTCACTTACGTTTTTTACCGGATAAATACTGAATTTATTATTTTTTATTGCTTCCAGGACCTCATCGTTTAGCATTAAATGCTGCACATTGCTCACAGGAATTATCACACCCTGATCCCCGGTCAAACCTTCACGGCGGCATATTTCAAAAAATCCTTCGATTTTTTCATTTACTCCACCAATTGCCTGGGCTTCACCTTTCTGGTTAACGGAACCTGTAATAGCAAGATCCTGCCTCAAAGGTTTTTCAGCAATACTGGAGAGTAAAGCACACAGCTCAGCCATAGATGCACTATCACCCTCAACACCTCCATAGGACTGTTCAAAGACAAGATTGGCCGTTATGCCCAGCTTTACCTTTTTACCAAAATTTTCACCCAAAAATCCACTTAATATCATGACACCTTTGGAATGAATCGGCCCTCCGAATTTAACTTCCCTTTCCACATCAATGACTTTACCTTCCCCCAACCGGACAGTTGCAGTTATCTTAGATGGACTTCCAAAACTCACCTGACCAAGCATCATAACTGTCAGTGCATTAATCTCACCAATCTTTTTACCTGTTATATTAATAAGTTTTATCTGTTTTTGTATGGATTCATAAAGCCTTTCTTTTATTCGCCCGCCTCTGTACTCCTGTTCCTTTACAGCCTGCTTGATATCATCAGATGTAATAACATCAGAGCCCTTTTTATCTGCAAAAAAATCCGCTTCTTTCAAAAGATCTGTCACACTTTGCATATGAATACTAAGTTTTTGTGAATCCCTGCTTCTTCTGCAGCTTTCATCAATAACACCAGCCACAGCAGACCTGTCCAAAGCCCTCAAATTACAGTTTTTTGCAATAGAAGCAATAAGCCGTGCATAAAGATGCATATTATCTTCAGTTTTATCAATATCCTCTTCAAAGTCCGCAACAATTTTAAAAAGTTCTGAAAAATCAGGATCATATTGGCTCAGCAGGTAATAAAATATCCTCTCTCCTATCAATACCACCTTAACATCCAAAGGTATTTCTTCCGGCTCGAGAGTTACCGTAGTGGTAAGGCTCAAAAGCTCCTGTATACTTTCTATTTTAATCGATTCAGAGCGGATAACACGTTTCAACCCCTCCCAAGCGTACGGCTGCATAAGTAGTTTCCTGACATCCAGGATAAGATAACCGCCGTTGGCGCTGTGAAAAGCCCCCGGCTTTATTAAGGTAAAATCCGTCATCAATGTCCCCATCTGGGAAGTATGCTCTATACGGCCGACAAGATTCTGATAAGTGGGATTTTGCTCGTACACAATGGGAGTCTCTTCACCATTTTCGTGAGCCACCAACACATTCACACTATATCGCTTAAAACTGGGTTTAAAATATTCAAAAAATGGATTTTTTCCCTGGTATTGCTGTTCGTAATCCTTAGCAATAAAATCTTGAAAATTGTCAATAATATCTTTTTCTACTTCATTTAAGTATTTAAAAACCTTACTGTTATCTGAGTAGTAATTCTTCAGCTGCCTCACCAAAGGCTCAATAACCGTCGCTGCAGTATCTTTATTCAAGCTATTTATCTGTTCGTCCATTTCCTTGCGCAGCTGCCCTATTTTTCTCATAAGAGCCTGCAATTCTTCCTGGAGGTAAACAATATTTTTGGAAAATTTCTCCCTTTCGCTTTCCTCCAGCCTCTGGAATTCTTCCTGACTCATATTTTTGCCGTCCCTATTCATAGGCACAAAAACTATCCCCTGGGGCGTCTGCATCATTGCAATACCCATAGACCTTGCTTTAGATTCCAGCTTTCTGTATTCCTCATCATTCTTTTTATTAAAATATTCTGTTATTGCCCGCCTTTGGTTCTGATATTCATTACTGTCAAAAGCCTCGTTTAGCGTTCTTTTTGAAGCATTAATAAGCTCTTCCATATGTTGTTTAAAAGCATATGCACCGCCCGGTTTCAGAGAAACGGCATAAGGTTTGTGTGAGTTTTTAAAGTTATTTACATAGCACCAGTCATAGGGTTTTTTTGTACCTTTAGAGGCATATTCAAGATATTCCTTGGTAAGCACATGCCTGCCGGTTCCTGCACGTCCCATAACAAAAATATTATAACCACGATGCTTAATCCCTGTACCCGTTTCCAGAGATCTCCTTGCACGATCCTGCCCTATAAAATCCGTAACGATTTCCAAATCTTCTGTTGTTTCAAAATCAAAAATTTCCGGATTACATTTATTGTATAAATTATTATATGTTAGCGCTTTTACAGCCATAAATCCTCCTTACATTTTCATTTACAATAAAATTAACATATAACTGTGTAACTGTAAAATATAATTCAGTGGGCTTCACTTCAAAATTTATATATTAAGAACTTTGACTCATATAAATATTATCCTCCGGCTGCGAAATGTGTGCAAGATACATTGAATATACTTTTAGAGAGCTTTGAATAAGTACCCCACCTAACCTCCCCTCCTGTCAAAGAGTTCGGAGGGCTCGGGGTGGTAAAATTTATAATGGTTCAATTATTCAAAGCTTTTTTATCGCAAAAATAAAGAACGGTAGTTAGTAATCTCTTGAAAAATAAAGTTTTAATGCTATATTGTGACTTCAATTTGAAGTCTGGAGAGACATATGTTTGAAGGGACAACAGTATTGGCTGTAAGAAAGAACGGACAGATAGCAATTGGTGCTGATGGGCAGGTAACTTTCGGCCATACGGTATTAAAGCATAATGCTATTAAAATAAGAAAGCTTTTTAACCATCGTGTTTTATGCGGTTTTGCCGGCTCTACTGCTGATGCATTCACATTAATGGAGCGCTTTGAAACAAAGCTTCAGGAATACAGCGGACAGTTATTACGGGCTGCTGTTGAGCTGGCTAAGGACTGGCGGACAGACAAATACCTGCGCAACCTGGAAGCCATGATGATTGTAGCTGACAAGGAAAATCTTTTTCTGATTACCGGCAACGGAGATGTTGTGGAGCCACCCAATAATCTTGCAGCTATAGGTTCCGGGGGACCTTACGCACAGGCATCCGCCACAGCATTAACAGAAAATACAGATTTTGATGCTGAAACTATTGTGAGAAAATCGTTAGAAATTGCGGCTGATATTTGCATTTACACAAACAGCAATATCACAATAGAAAGCTTATAACCGGAGGCAAAACTGGAAAATCTTACACCTAAGGAAATCGTTAACATTCTTGATAAATATATAGTAGGGCAGGCTAACGCCAAAAAGGCTGTTGCCATTGCCCTGCGAAATAGATGGCGTAGGCTTCAGCTGCCAAAACAACTGCAGGACGAAATAGCCCCTAAAAATATTATCATGATAGGTCCCACAGGTGTTGGCAAAACGGAAATTGCCAGAAGACTTGCCAAACTAACAAAATCACCTTTCATAAAAGTTGAAGCCAGCAAGTTTACAGAAGTGGGCTATGTTGGCAGAAATGTGGAATCAATGATACGGGATCTTGTGGAAATAGCCATAAGCATGGTGAAAGCAGAAAAAAGAGATGATGTCCTTGAGAAAGCTAAAGCAAACTCAGAGGATAAACTTCTTGATTTATTACTTCCTAAACCCAAAGGTTATGCAGATTCCGCAGAAGATTCGGAAACCCGGGAGAAATTTAGAAAACTACTAAGAGAAGGGAAACTTGACGAACGTCTTGTGGATATCGAAGTAGATGAAGCAGGCCCGCAGGTGGAAGTACTCACCAATACAGGGATGGAAGATTTAGGGATGAACCTTCAGGATATGTTTAAAAATATATTCCCTTCAAAGAAGAGAAGGAAAAAGGTCAAGATAAAAGAAGCAAGAAGTATTATACTGCAGCAGGAAGTAAACAGGCTTATCGATATGGAAGAAGTAAAAAGTGATGCGTTAAAACGCGTTGAGCAATCAGGAATAATTTTTCTGGACGAAATCGATAAAGTCTGTTCAGGAAGCCAGGGAGGATATAAAAGCGCCGATGTTTCCCGAGAAGGAGTACAGCGTGATCTTCTCCCAATCATCGAAGGCTCTACCGTAATGACCAAATACGGTATGGTTAAAACTGACCATATTCTTTTTATCGCTGCCGGCGCTTTTCATATAGCCAGACCTTCGGATTTGGTTCCGGAATTGCAGGGGCGTTTTCCCATCAGAGTGGAACTGGATTCGTTAACAAAACAAGATTTTGTCGAAATCCTTAAAGAACCTGAGAATGCTCTTACCAAGCAGTATCAGGCACTGCTTGAGGCTGATAATGTTGAAATAATATTTTGTGATGACGGAATTGACAGGCTTGCAGAAATTGCCACAGAGGTAAACAAAACAAATGAAAATATAGGAGCAAGAAGACTACACACAATACTTGAGAGATTGTTGGAAGATATCTCATTCCAAGCCCCTGATATTGAAAAAAACAAAGTGGAAATAAACGCTGAATATGTAGATTTAAAACTTTCAGACGTAGTCCAGGATCAGGATTTGAGCAAATATATTCTCTAACTTATGCAATAACCTCAAAGTTGGCCAGTGCAGATATCGCCTTTTTCTCCAAAGCAAACTCTTCAAAATCCCCTTCTTCCAACTGGCCAAATCTAACCCTTATCCCCTCAACGGAAAGTGATTCTATTTCATCTTTCATATCAGTTTCCGATTTTACCATTACATCTACAAAACTTCCTCTATCTATCAAATGAACGATAACCTCACCGATATTAGTAAATAAAATGCGCACACTAAAACCGTATTTACCTTTGTTTTTTTTTACAATTAACTCTCCTTCATCAATATCATAATCTGAGGAATGGAAGACAAAGTACTGCTCCACACCAGCCAACAGATTCATCAACTGAACTCTGGTAATGTTGTTGGTCAATTGATTGTCAGACTGTTTGAGAGCTTCCAGCTTCAAATCACCTGACACATCCTGGTTTTGGGAAAGTTTTGTTTCAAAAAAAATCCCGCTGTCCTTCAAAAGCTTTAAAACGCCTGTTTTGTCAGGATTTTTTAGATTAAGCTGATCAGTTTTTTTCAATGATTCTATTATATTGCTTTTTTTCAAACCAACAAAGAATTTTTTAAGCACACTGGAATCAGTTTTACCAACAGAGCCTTCAATGACTTTCAGCTTCAAATGAGGATAAGTATCCAAAACCTCTACATTCATTTTGCCCATATTGGGAGGATTCTTAAATAATGCATTAAATATCTTCCCTTTAATATTAACCTGATATGTATTGGCACCAACAAGTTTCAGCACAGTTAAACGTAAAATCTGACCTTTGGAAATTTGAGGCTTTGATGCCTCATTATTTTTAATATTCTGACTGCTGTTTATAGAGAAACTATCCATTATTCATCTTTAAGACAAGATTAACTTCTGTCACGGAAATACCCAAATCTTTGGCTATTTCAAACTCATTTTTTCCATTGTTACTCAAGCTTAGAATTTTATCTTTCAGACTCATTTCCTGCACATTATTATCGATAGTATTTTCCAGTCTCTCCAGTTTCCTGTCTATGAGGTCATTCAAATCCTCAAGAGTGCTTTCTTTTTCTGCAATGGAGTTGTCCAGGCTTTCCGCTACACGTTCGGACTCTGTAAGCAGTTCTTTCAGTTCGCTAACCAGAATGTTTACATCTTCATATGAGATATTGGCCATTTTTGAGGATAGCTTATTTATTTTAATTATTAGTGAAAAAACAATGAGATACAATGCAGCTATTAATAAAAAAGCAATAAGTAAAAAAATAGTTAAATTCATATACCAGCTCTGGTTAAACCGTTTCTTTTACTTCTTTTATCATTTCACGTTCCCTCTCAAAAACAAATTTTATGATATCCTCCCTGATATCCTCATCTATTGTAACAAAATGCACACCGTAAATAAAGCCTTCAGGTGTATTTTCCTTACTCACTATTTTACCTATAGCTGCAAAATCCACTTTGTAAAAGGACTCCCTTATTGCTCCCATAATATAAAGGAGCGTTTCCTCAGGGTATGTTTCTTTGGAAAAAAAACTCAGCCCACCACCACTCACATCCACCGCTTTCACAGAGAAAAGATCGGATGTATCTTCTTCGCTGCGCAGAAAAGTAAGCATTTCCTCAAGTTTATTATCAATTTCCAGTAAAAATTTAAGAACATTCTGCATATCAGAAGTTTCTTTTTTTATAATATTTTTCACTTTATTACTGATAGAGCTCTTATATACAGCATTATTCTGGGTAACCCGTCTGACAAACAAAGGCATTTCTTTATTCTCAATAACCCTTATCATATAATTACCCTTAAAATTTACCCGGTAATGCTGCCTTTCAATTTCAGTGGATTTTTCCTGCGTTATGTTAAGGGAGATAACCCCTTCTTTGTCTTCCACAACCTCAGCTTTGGCAGCCTTAAGAGTACCTTCTTCATGAAAGTGAACCACACAATCTATGGAATCGTTAAATATACTGTAGCCGGAATATTTTGTCTGAACAACAAAAGGCTCTCTGGACAGAAGTATCCCATAGTATGAGCTCCTGTCATCAGGATACGAAATAATCAGTTTTACAGTAGTTAGCATGTCATTTACCCCTTTAAATCCAGAATATGTCCTGAATCTTCTTCCACAAATTTTTTCTCCCGGCGGTTATCTTTATTTTTTTCTCTTTTGTCCCGTTTTTTCCCAACATATTGTTTATTTCTCTTTTCCACTTGTATATTTGGGTTTTCAGGCTGTTTCACCTGAACAACCGTTTGGCTGTTTTGTAATGATTCTTTCATCTGTTCAGACACTACATAATTATGTCTTACCATGGAATTTTTATCCATGACATCTTGCGCTTTTTCCACCAGTGCTATCTTTCCAACAATATGTTGGATGTCTATCGGACCTACCCCATTTTTCTGCCAGCCTTAAGCAATATTATAAACACTAAAGTCCTTCTTTTATATAAACTATGCCTCTTCCAAAATTATTCATCTTAAAACTTGTGGAAATCTTGGACAACGTCTCAGAGTGACCAAGAAAAAGGTATCCGGGAGTGTTCAAAAGCCTGTAAAAATTATCAATAACCCGTTTTTTTGCATCTACATCAAAGTAAATAAGAACATTTCTGCAAAAAATAAAATCCACTTTACCCACTTTAGAATAAAGAGAAGATTCCATAAGATTTCCCTGTAAAAAACGCACTCTGGACTTTATTTCCCTGCTTATTTCATAAACAAACCCGTCTTTCTTGAAATATTTATTTTGTATTGATGACGGAACACCCCTGAAAGAAACTGTTCTGTACTGACCCTTTTTAGCTGTTTCCACAACATTGTAATTAATGTCCACACCTAATATATCAAAACGGGCTTTGGAAAACAAACCGGCCTCATTTAACATAATAGCTACAGAATAAGGCTCTTCTCCTGTGGAGCAAGCAGCCGAAATTATTTTAAAACTTTTTTTGCCAGCTTTCATCATTTGCGGGATTAGGACATTAACCATATACTCGATTTGCCCCTTTTCCCGCAAAAAATATGTTTCATTAATGGTCACAAGGTTAATCATCATATTTAACTCTGATTTGCCTTTGAAATCATATTTCAAGAAATAAAGATAATCCTTGAATGAATTAAAATTGAGCTCATTAAGCCTTCTGGAAAGCCTGTTTTCCAGAAGGTATTTTTTATTAATAGTAAAAGTAATACCTGAGTGCTTGTATATAAGATCGCTTAACTCTGCAAATTCATCATCTTTAATTTTAACAGTATTTGAATTAATCATAGCCCTTCCAATACAGAAAGAATTTTCTCTTTCACATATCTATTGTTTTCTTTTTCATATATACTTCTGAGAAAATCCTGATAGCCAGAAGGTTTTGCATTTGCCAGGATATCCACAGCCTTGAAGCGAACCACCCAATTATCATCCTCATTCAATGCCCTTTCAGCCATCTCAACGGCTTTCTCTTTTTCAATTTTGTAAATTGCTTCCAAAGCTTCCTTTCTAATATCTTCGTTTTTGTCACTCATCAAACCCATTAGAAAATCACTGCAATTTATCCCTATATTTCCTAAAGCATGTACAATGGCAAGCTTTACATTTTGCTCCACTCGGTCGTATACCTTTATTAAATAATCTGAACATGTCTTTTCCCGGCACAATTCACCAATGGCTTTGGCTGCAAAGTAACCCACCCAGCTGTCTTCATCTGTAACTCTTTGTAAGATATCACCTATTTTGCTTTTGGCATTAATTCTTATAAGGGATGAAGCTGCGGCTTCCCTTACCTTAAGGGATTCATCTTTGAGCAAATCCAGCAAAATATCAGCTACTTCAGCTTTGTTATAAAATGATAAAGACTTAGCCAATATTGCCCTGACCATCTCGCTGGTTTCGTTTTTTACATGATTTTTGAGGAAATTGTAGCTGTCATCGTCATTTATTAATGTTAACGCCTGGATAGCTATACGTCTCAATCTTTCATCTGGACTTTTAAGAAATTCCCCAAGTTTATGAGAATCATCTTCATCACTCAACAGAGCAATGGAAGCTGCTGCAGCCTCTGCAACATCGATAAAGTCACTTTCCAAAAATGAATAAATCTCCTCTTTGGACTCTTCATCCCCCATCCAGCCCAAAACGAGAATAGCAGCTTTATTTACATTGCCCACCTCATCATTAAGTGCATGCCTTATTGTATCCAATGCAGTCACATCGTGGGCTTTCCCGATAGTTAATATTGCATACTCTTTGAAGATAGGATCGTCCGAATTTAAAAGTTCAAACATTTTATTTCTGAATTCGTCATTGTAGTGGGTTGCTATATAATCGGATACAGCGTCGCATACTTCAGGATCTATAAAAAATTCAGCCAATTCGTCTACAGAATATGACGAAAAGTCTTTTTCAATCTGCACAAAATTAATAAGGTTGGTAATTTCAAGAAGCTGCATCACCCCTTCCTGCACATTTGTTAAAATCAGTTTCGCTTTTTTTTCATTGAGCATCTTTTTCAGCGCAATTATATTGGAAACAACCTTGCTTTGAATGTAAGAACATTTTCTTAAGTCAACCTTAACTACACTGATATCCTCAACATCTTCCAGGCGTTTTTTAATCTTTGTAAAGTCATCCATTGAAGGGGAATCGGGCAACTCTATTTTGACAATACCTTTATGAAATTCTACTTTAAATGCCATCATTTACCTCAGTGCTGCAGATTCACTATCGAAAATCTGAAATACTTTATCCAGTCCTGTAAACGAAAACATATCCCTTATATCCCCAGACATCTCACAAAGGCGCAATTCCTTTTTATCTCTTTTGCTACGTTTAAGCAGGTCAATTATTTCCCTAAGCCCTGAGCTGTTCATATAGATAACATTTTTAAAGGAGAGTATCACAGTATCAATCTGCTTAAATATCTCCAGCACATTGTTTTTTAGTTCCAGGCCAGTTTCTCCGTTAACCTCCCCCTTAATATAAACTATCTTTTTACCGGCTTTCTCTTCCACATCAAACATTTCTTCCTCCTGTTTTTTTAATTACAAAAATTGTAATATCATCATCAAACTTCCTGCCGCTGCAAAACTCCTTAACATCATCCATAATATAATCAATTAAATCAGAACATTTTTCTTCGTTAAACATAATAAGTTTGGAAATAAGACGATCATAGCCGTACAACTCACCTTCCTTATTCATAGCTTCAACAAGCCCATCTGTGTACATAAAAGCGATATCACCTTCATTCATTTCTATTTTCCCTTCACCGTATTCCACCTCATCAAAAGCACCCAAAAAGAGTCCCTCAGCTGTGATACGCTTGACAACCATTTCGCTTTTGTCAAAGAAAAGCAGGGGATTGTGTCCTGCACTGGAATAATGAAGCACTCCTTCATCCATATTCATTACAGTATAAAACATTGTAACAAAATCATTGGTATAGATATTTTCACAAAGTATTTCGTTCATCATTCCCAAGGCTTCAGCCGGGGATATGACATCATACGTATAAGAACGCATTATTGCTCTTGTAATTGCCATTATAACTGCAGCAGGAATCCCGTGCCCCGAAACATCTGCAACGGCAAGCCCCCAATAACCGTTGCTCATTTCTATACAATCATAATAATCACCACCGGCCTGTTCAGCAGGAATATAAAAAGCCGCAAAATCATAATCGTCACGTTCCGGCAATTCAGAAGGAAGAAGGCTAGCCTGTATTTCTCCCACCTGTCTCAACTCATCATCAATAACTTCCTGAGCTTTCTTAAGCTTTTCATTCATTTTAGAAAGGTCCTGGTTGAGCAGACTCATCTGACGCTGTTTTTCTGACAAATCTTTTTGTTGTTTTTTTATTTCATCTATAAGATATAACTCTCTGGTGGTATCCCGCACACTCTCCACCATAAAGGACTCAAACTTGTTAAAATAGACCGTTAGGTTTTTTCCGTTCACTTTTCTAGAGCTCTTATATAATGTTTTGTCCAGATAAGGACACTCCGGACACTGGGATTCAAAGCCGTAAGCATGATAACATTTGGTGTTTTTCTGACCGGATTTTACCCCAACAAGCTCTTTTATCTGGTAATTCATATTAATAATATTCAGCTGGTTATCAACAACCATTATGCCTTCATCTGTACTATTAAGGACTTTTTCTAAAAAAAAATGTTTTTTTTCAATCTCTTTTTTTTGTAGATTGAGTATTACATTTTTTGCCTTTAGTTCTTTGGTCTGATGAACCAGTTTATCCACAACCTTCTTATTTTCTGTAATATCGGTAAGTATCTCGGCAAAATTGCCGGAAGGTGTTTTTTCAAACCGGGCTTTGTAGATTTTCCGGAACCCCCGGTGGGTAATGGTGTCATGGGTAATGTCAACCGGTAGCTTGTTCTGCTTTAGTTTGTCCAACTGGCAGTTTTCACAGGGCTCGGTGAGCTGAAAAAGGCTGGAATAGCATTTCTTCCCTTCCAAGCGCTCAGAAGATTTCCCGGTGAGTGATTTGCATCGGTTATTAATAAAAACAATACGATAATTCTCATCCACCTCAAACAGAACTTCGTCAATAAAGTTAAGCAGTAGCATGTAATCATTGGTTTTGTTTTCCATAGTCCGCCTGTTCACTGTTTTAATATCAACAGATAAAAAAATACACAAAACAGAATAATTATAACTGAAATTAAAATCAATTTAAATGAAATATTCGTAGCCTTGTTTATCTGCATCTTTTTGTATTCTTCAACTTTCTCCTCCACACCTCTAAGACTCTCCAAAACTTTTTCAATGTCCTCCCGGTACTTATTCATGCTATCTTCGGATTCATACTGGACAACCGCTCCTATATATATAATACAGGATTTCAATAGGTTTAGCATAGATTCTTTTACTCCCTGGAGCATTTCACCGAAATTCAGGGAGGCAACTTTCACCATTTCAGATAATAACGCATACTGGATTTTTTTTAATTTATCCTGCGTATTTTTTGGAATTTTGTTCAAATCTTCTATTTCATCTATGATGTCTAAAGGTTTTTCAATTTTTTTAATCATATTCATTGTAATTTCTTTTACCTGATCAACCTTTACATTATATTTATCTTCTTCAATTTTATTCGATTTGAGATAATTTTTTATAAGTACAAAACCAGAAGGATTACTGACTTCCTTTCTTACTGGATTATTTTCTTCCTCTTCCTTCCTTTTTTTAATAACCTGCATTGTTTCAATAATATCAGTGGCATCGAAAATATAGTGTTTTTTCCCTTTCAATATACCGTTGACATCTTCTGAAATACCTCCATTGGTAAAGAAAAAAAGCTTAGTGACTATTTCATCGTTCATTGCTCTTAAAATATCTGTAGCTATATCTTCAGGTACGTTCTCTCCGTTTTTTGTGAGCTCTATCCAAACCATCCCATAGTCATTTTCATATTTTTTAGATACCCATACCTCTCCCCGTCTCTTTTCCGGGACTTCCAGAGCACTTCTATGGAAAATAAAATTAAAATCGGACATTATCTCAGCTACATACTCATAAAATTCCGACATACTCATGGAGTATAAATTTTCATAATTGACTTCGTAGCTAATACTCATAAATTTCCACCCTTCTGTTGAGAGGTTGGCCTTCTACAGTGTTATCTTCTTTAGGGAATAATGCTCCAAAGCCTGCAATTTTAACATTATCTGCGCTCAGTCCGGAATATTTTACAATAGTTTTCTTTACAAACATTGCCCTTTTTAAAGATAACTCATAATTTGTTTTGAATTCTTCATTACGCTGGCTAACCGGTACACTGTCCGTATGCCCGTAAACAATAATATTTGATTCATTATCTATTGACTTAAACCTCTTGATTTCTTCTTCAGTAAAATTTTTTTCGGATTTTCCCAAATCAAAATACACTGCACCAAAATATCGCAGTTTTACAGGATCCACCTTTCTTAAAACTTTCTCTTGGGGCAAAATATTACTTTCCAAACTCATAACATAAGAATTTGCTGAATAATTATCAGATGAATAATTGTCATTGGGGGCAGGCTCGTTTTTGCTCGTAAATTCATTCTTCAAATCAGATGTTTTTTCTATCTTAGTTCCTTTGTTTAAAGAACTTTCTGAATCAACGGAAGTATCATTATCAGTGGGTTCCGTTGGTTTATTTGCCTCATCTTGCTTAACTTCCTGATTTGTTTCTGAAATATTGTCTTCTTTTGTTTCAACCTGCCCACCGGATTTTTTTATATCTAATACTTTCCAACCGTTTAGAGTAACATTTTCTGCAGCCTCCAGCTCATTGTTGGCATAAACATAAAATTGGGTTGTAGTCTGACTTTTAGGTTTTTGGGCAGTAACGATATATACGTTTTTGGAATAGGCTTTATCGCCACCAAATATAACGGATAAGAATATTACCAGTATTATTGTCTTCTTTAGGCAGCAGCTTGTTACTGTTATTATTTTCAAGATTAAAGTCCTCTAAAGCCTTTTGTCTATTACTATCGTCATAAACCTTTACCACCTTTAGATCTTTGATGACATCGTATCCGCCGTTGTAGCTGAGAAATGTCTTAGGTGGTAGTTTGGAGGCTGTCTGAAAACGCCTGTTTTCCGTTCTGACTTCGTAGACATAAATTTTAGCTGAAGATATGCTGTAAAATAGTAAAAGCAGTAACAATAAACTACTTGTCAGCTTTATTATAGACGAGATCATTTATTTTATTTACCATTTCATCCAGGTTAATCGGCTTAACTAAAAACTCGTCAATACCTGAAACTTTAGATTTTTTGTTACTGGCGTATTCACCTCTGGAAGAAACTGCAATGATAGGCTTATCAAACCCTTTTTCCCTAAGTGTTTTGGCAAGCTCAAAACCGTCCATATCCGGCATCATTATATCCGTAATGACCAAATCCACATCCAAAGTATCCACAGCTTTTTGGGCATCAGATGGACTTGAAACTTCCGTAATATCAATCCATCCGGTGGAATCCAGCAAACGCTTCATGATTTTTCTGTCAGTTGCAGAATCATCAACAACTAAGACAGATATGTTACCGCTGCCTTTCTTTGACTGTAATGGTGTTTTGGAAGCGCTTTTCTTGGATTTTCTGGGTCTGCGCGGCATTTTGGAGGCTATATCCATAATACCTGATACATCCAGAATAAGTCTGACTTTACCGTCTCCCATTATTGTAGCACCGGCGATACCTACATTACCGATTAAATATTCACCCAGAGATTTAATCACGATCTCTTCCTGACCAACAAGCTTATCCACTACCAGACCAAGTCTCTTTTCAGCAAGAGCAACCACAACAACATACATATCTGTCGAAAAAGATCCTTCAAGATCAAAAACTTCGTCCAACCTAACAAGAGAAAGCACAGAGTCCCTGAGTTTAAGCACTTCTCTTCCTTCAAAACTGTGAATCTCCTCTTCATTTATGCGCACAGTTTCAACAACTGAAACAAGCGGAATAGCATAAATTTCACCGGACACTTCAACCAACAAAGCCTGTATAATTGCAAGAGTCAAAGGCAGCTTAAGCTTAAACGTGGATCCTATGCCAGGTTCTGATTCTATACTGATAATACCATTAAGCTTTTCGATGTTGGTTTTCACGACATCCATTCCAACACCGCGGCCGGAGACATCTGTAACCTTTTCCGCAGTGGAAAAGCCAGGCTTAAATATCAGACTGAATATTTCTTCTTTGCTTAAAGTTTTAAGTTCATCAGGTGAAATAACTTCCTTTTCTATAGCTTTTTTCTTTATCTTTTCAGGATCCATCCCCTTACCGTCATCTTTAATCTCAATAACGATATGATTGCCTTCATGATAAGCATTCAGCCAAACCCTACCTTTTTTTGGCTTACCTTTTTGCTCTCTTTCCTCCGGAGATTCTATACCGTGATCCACGGCATTACGGATCATATGCATCATGGGATCACTAATTTCCTCAACTACAGACTTGTCAAGTTCCGTATCCTCACCGCTGATATTAAGTTCTATGTCTTTTTTCATATCTCTGCACATGTCTCTGACAACACGTGGAAATTTATTAAAAACCTTTCCTACCGGCACCATTCTGGTTTTCATTACTGCCAGCTGAAGCTCGGTTGTTATAAGCCCAATCTGCGAAGATGTTTCGTTTAGCTGCTCAATCAGATAATCACCTTCATATTTTTTTTCCAAATCTCCGGAAATTTGAAAAATCCTGTTACGACCGAGTACCAGCTCACCCACAAGATTCATCAGACTATCCAGCCTGGAAACATCCACCCTGATAGTTTGCTCTATGGCTTTGGTTGCCTTTTTTATCTGAGAAGGATCATCCTTTTTCTTTGGTTTTTTAACGGGGGCTTCGGCCTCCTGTGATTTTCCAGTAAGTTTTCCTTCATTGGCAAGTTTGAGCTTTTTAACAAGTTCATCTATGCTGACACTGTCATCACCTTGTTTTATTTCCTCCAAAAGCTTTTTGGTTGTATCAACAAACTCTAAAAGTATATCCATAATTTCCTGGGTTACTACCATCTCACCTTTTCGTAGTTTGTTGAGTATTTCTTCAGCCTGGTGGGTCAACGTACTTAATTTCTCAAAACCGAGGAATGCAGAGGAGCCTTTAATAGTATGGGCAGACCTGAATATCTGATTGAGAAGATCATAATCTTGTTTTCTGGATTCAAGCTCCACCAAATCCTGGTCAAGTCCTTCTATGATTTCTTCAGACTCAACAATAAAATCCTGTACCAAATCCTGCATTTCATCTTGAACGCCCATATAGCATCCTCCTTACTACATCCCAAACTCTTTCAAAAGTTCGTCGACTAAATCCTGATCTTCAAGTATGTTATCTTTATCTCCAAGTCTGTTAAGTTTGTTAATATCTATTTTATTATCCTTTATCCCCAATTTAATAACAATATCAGCTATTTTTCTTTCCAAATCCCTTACTATTTTTATAAGCTTGTCAACTTTCTGCTTTGTAATGTCCTGGAATTCCAGCGAAGAAATCATATCAAAACATATATCCTGCCCGCTGGTGGTTCTATCTTTTAATCTGTCAATAAGTCCTTTGGCATAATCGATATCACCTTCCTGAATCTTATTAATAAGCTGGTCATAATCTTCCTTAAAAGCGTCTATATTAAAATTGAGCTTATCAGAGAGTGTTAAAAGAGATTCCGAGGCTTTTTCTGTGTCGCGGACAACTTCTTTCAATACCCGCTGAAAAGCCGGCAGATCTTCGTATGAGTCTTCAACTGTGTCACTAACAGTCCCGAGTTTTTTTATGGCATCATTAAAATAGTTCGCCAGATCAAAAAGCTCACTTTCCGGGTCAAGCTGTATATTAACAAGGTCATATTTGCCCTCATTGATTTTTTTTGCAATATCTATAAGCTCGTTAATATCTTTAAGTTCTTCAGACATATTTTATAATCCCAGCAGCTTATACACCTTTTCTTTTAACGTATCAGGAGTAAATGGCTTTACTACATAATTATTAACTCCACTTCTGAGAGCATTAAGTATATCTTCCTTTGCAGCCTCAGTGGTAACCATTAAAATAGGCAATTCCTTATATTCGGGTTTAGCCCTCAGTGTTTTCACAAAAGTCAAACCATCCATTTCAGGCATATTCCAATCTGTAACCACTATATCAACTTCATTCTGAGCCAGGACATCGAGCGCTTCTATACCATTAGCAGCCTCAAGCACATTTGAGAACCCTATCTTATTAAGAGTATTCTTTATTATACGCCTCATGGTAGAAGAGTCGTCAACTGTTAACACAACGTGATCATGAGCCATTTAGTCCTCCTAAAAGAGTACATTTACTCTATTATCCAATTATTTGCTTATTTGTCAATCTTTTAATTTTTTTATACGTTCTTCAATACTTATAATTTCTTTTATCCTGATTCCAAAATAGCCATCCACAACAACGACTTCTCCGCGAGCTATAGGTTTATCATTAACCATCAGCTCCACAGGCTCATCTGCATATTCATCCAGCTCTATGATATTACCCGGCCCCAGACCAACAATGTCTTTTAAAAACATTTTAGTTGACCCCACTTTAACACTTACTGGGATATCAACATCCAGCAGCATATTCATATTGGATTTACCAGCCATCGAGCTAACCTGGGGCGCTGCCTGGGGCTGTTCATTACTGTCAAAATTGTTCATAGAACTATCTTCGAGCGTATCTTCAGATGTTTCATCCTCTCCCAGTTTAGATGAAAAAGTATCGCTTATACCAAAGCGGAAAGGCATCTGCTTATCCTTTACTTTAAGCAGAAGATCCGAATAGTAAAACTGGTTTTCACTTAAGTTGATATCTTCGCCTATTTCTTCAACAGTATTAACACTAAAAGCTACTTTTTCATCAAATTTCTCAGTAAATGGAACATTGATGGCGGAAAGCATTTGAGTGGACAGTTCACTTACAGCATCTTTTAACTCATCATCCAGTTGCTGAACACCTTCTCCATCACCCATCATCATCATATCAGCAAGTGATGTTATATCCACAGTTTTAAACAGAATAGCTCCCTCGGCACCACTTTCTTTTTCAGTGAAATATATAACAGCCTGCCCTTCAAAACCGTCTTTTAGTCCATCAGAATCAGCACTCCCACTTTCCTGAACATCTATGATAACGTCCTCAGAAAAAAGAGTGGAAAGGCTGTTGGCAAAATTTTCCTGCAGCAATTCAAGAAAATTCCCGTAGCCGGCCATCTCATCAATACTCAGCTGCTCTCTCACTTTCCATCTCCTTCAGTATTTTTCTCACTTTGGCTCCTTTACGCACCCCAACTACACCAAGGTCAACAGCGAATTTGAGCAAGTTATTAACATACATATTTGCAGGTTGGTCCGTTTTCCTGTTCAGCATTATCACATCACCTTCGGACAATTCAAGTATATCATTAACCTGCAGCTTTGTCTCTCCAGCATACACATATAGTGGTACCAAAATATCTTCCAGAAGCTGTAGTATTCTGTCTTCAAAAACCCCGGATCGCTCTTTTTTGGCTCCTATCAGCCAATCCTGAGAATTTATTTTCCCGAGAATTGGCTCAAGTGTTATCGCCGGCAAACAAAGGTTAATCATTCCCGAAATTTCACCAAATTTTACTTCAAAAACCACAAGAACAACAACTTCGTTTTGTGCCACAATCTGAACAACCTGAGGGCTGTTCTCACTTATTTCCTTTTTAAACTTTATGTTAGAGATAATCTGTTTCCAGACATCTTCAAGATCTATTAGCAGTTGGTTAATTATGCCATCAATAATATTTTGCTCCAAAGCAGTCAATTCCCTCACCTTATACAAGGGCTGTCCCGGGCCACCTAAAAGTTTATCCACTATGGGAAACACCAGAGAAGGATTTATTTCAAGAACAGCATTTCCTTCCAGAGGAATCATACTTACAATATTAAAGCTGGTGGGATCGGGTAAAGACATTAAGAATTCACCATAAGTCATCTGGTCAACACTTACGAGGTTTATATCAGTAATTGTTCTCAAATAGTTTGAAAGTGAGGAGCTGAAGTTTCTTGCAAATTTATCATGAAGATTCCTGATGGAACGCAACTGTTCCTTTGATACCCTATCGGGCCTCCTAAAGTCATAAACAGATATTTTTTTCGGTACATACTCCAACTCATCTACAGAATCTTCTTTTATACCGTCCTCTGCAACAGTTGAAAGTAGTGCATCAATTTCTTCCTGACTTAAAATGTCAGCCACGAGTTAACCTCATTTACAATATTGAACAATAGAGTGTGCAATTTCCCCCAGAGGGACAACAGCATCCGCAAGATTAGCTTCAATAACCGCCCTTGGCATCCCGTAAACTACACACGAATCTTTATCCTGTGCTATCACTGCTCCACCTTTGCTTTTCAAAAGCTGCACGCCTTTGAGACCGTCACTTCCCATACCGGTCATAATTACCCCCAAAGCTTTAGAACCAAAGTTGTCAGCAACTGAGGAAACCATAACATCCACACTTGGTATATGTAAAACATTTTTGGAATCATCCACAATTTCTGTATAGTAATTCGACCCAACACGACGAACCTTTAACTGAAAACCGCCTTTTGCAATAAAAACAACCCCCGGCTCAAGCTTCTCCTTACCCTGTGCCTCAACAACTTCAAGCTGACTCAAGGAATTAAGTCTGGTTGCAAGGGATTTAGTAAAATTGGGCGGCATATGCTGGACAATCAAAACAGGTTTTCCAAGATCACCAGGCAAAGCTGGAATAACTTTTTGCAATGATTGAGGACCACCTGTTGAAGTACCAATTGCAACAATAGATTTTTTCGGACCCTGCGGAGCCGGCATCCGTGCAGTTTGTTTTGTTGCAATCTGCACTTTTTCCTGTTTTTGGGGTTTTGGTCTGAAAACTTTTTTTCTTGCGAAATACTTTACTTTTTCAATAAGCTCCTTTTCAATCTTCATTATACCGAACGTGGCAAAACTCTTGTCTTTGGGAATAAAATCCAGCGCCCCGGCATCAAGTGCTTCAATGGTTGCTTCAGCACCCTCCGTTGTAAGAGAACTTACCATTATTACCGGTATCGGATTTGTGCTCATAATTTTTTTAAGCGCACTGAGACCATCCATAATAGGCATTTCTATATCCAATGTTACGATATCAGGTTTTAGCTCTTCTATCTTTTCAATCGCATCTTTTCCGTTTCTTGCAAAACCGGCCACCTCTATTTCAGGATCTTTCTTAAGCATATTTTCTATAGCTTTCCTCATAAAGGCTGAATCATCAACAACCAGAACTTTGATTCTGTTCATACAATGTCCTCCAGTTTTCTTTGCAGCTTCTTCATAGCCGATGAATGAATTTGGGAAATCCTTGATTCAGTAATATCAAGGACACTGCCCACCTCTTTCATTGTAAGCTCTTCGTAATAGTATAACGTTACCACCATCCGCTCTTTTTCCGACAAACCCTCAATAGCTGCCCCTAACGTATTAACAAGCTCCTCTTTTTCTATATTCTCATCCGGGGTTGCAAAATTGCTTTTTATAAAATCGATAAGTTTGCTATCACTGTCTTCCCCGGCGGAAGCATCCAAGCTTGCGATATTGCCATTTTCTATAACACTTAAAAGTTTGTAGATATCCTCCGTATCCACTCCTGTATGTTCACTGATTTCTTCAACGGTAGGTCTTCTGCCCAGCTTGGAGCTAATACCGGCAATCTTGCTTTCCAAATCTTTCACTTTGTTTCTAAGGTTTCTGGGCAAAAAATCCATCTGTCTTAAGGCATCAAGAATTGCTCCCTTGATTCTTCGTTCTGCATATGAGTAAAACTCAACATTTTTTGATTTATCATAACGGTTCAAAGACTCAACAAACCCCATACAGGCTGCTGAAAAGAGATCATCAACATCCACCGAATCTGGCAAAGTACCATGAATTCTAAGAACCCAGGCTTTTATCCTGGGAATAAACTCTTTGGTTAGTTCTTCTTTTTGTTTTTCACTAAAAACACTCTCCGTATAAGCTGTCATATTCAACCAATATTCCTATAATTTTGATAAATATCTTCCACATACCGCAATATTTTCTTGGACAAAAGGTAAATTCCCAAAAACATCACCAAATCTCTGAAAATAGGTCCTAATGAAATCATATCAACAAAATATTTAAACATAAAGGAAAATATAAAAGTCATACTGGCAAGCAGTAATGCCAAATAACCATGAATACCTTTCATGACAGAAACCTCTTCAAGAAATTAGATATCTTGTTATTTTTAACATCAACTTTGCGACCTATTATCCTCGAAGCAATTTTATCAATATCTTTTACATATCCGCAGCCAGGGTGTGAATTAAAAACAACTTTCTGATTTCTAACCGCTTTCAAAACCGCAGGATCTTCCCTAAGACTGCCAAGCCATTCAAGTTTAATCTGCAAAAACTTATCCACAACCTTCTGCAGATTATCAAAGACTTTTTTCCCGGCTGATTCATCTTTCACACGATTTATAACTACAAACATTTTATCTATATTGTACTCACTTTTCACAACCTTCATAAGGGCATAAGCATCAGTAACGGCTGTGGGCTCCGGCTGAGTTATAACGATAAAAAAATCTGCCAATGTTGCAAATTTAATCACATTTTCGGAAATTCCTGCACCGGTATCAAAAATAATAACATCATACATTTTATCCATTTTAATAAATGCATCCGTAAGAATGTCATAATCTTCATCGCTAAGCGTTGTCAGCCTCAAAAACCCGCTTGATGCAGGGAAAATATCCACACCACCCACGTTTTTTACTATAATATCTTCAATTTTTGCTTTTTTTTCCAGCAAATCCTTTACAGTTTTGTTGACAGTAACATTAAGTAAAACATCTACATTTGCAAGACCCAGGTCAGCATCAAACACAAGAACTTTTTTCCCATCACCAACCAAGCTATAAGCAATATTTACCGCCATATTTGTTTTCCCAACTCCACCTTTACCGCTGGAAACGGTCACATAAACAGCACTTCTTTTATTGTCCCACGCCATCTTTCTCAAGTTTTGTGCCTGATCCACTTTAACTTCTCCATACAGTAGGTATTTCGTTCAATATAGATTTAGCAATCTTCTTGCCATCAGGAATCTCCATGTCTTCCGGTACATTCTGACCGTTTGTTAGCAGGAGTATAGGTGCGCGTTTAATAACAGGCAAGTTAACCATTGGACCGAAATATTTTGTTTCATCCAGCTTGGAAAAAATAACATATTCCGGCTTCAGTCTGGAATATCTGTCAAAAGTATCAAAAAGCTCCATATGATTACAGCTCATGGACAATACAAGAACAACACTAATAAAAGGACTTACATCCATAAAAGCGTTCAGTTCACTGATTTGGTTCTCATCATACTGGCTTCTTCCCATGGAATCCATAAAGATATAGTCGTACTCCCTGCATTTTGCTATTATATTCTTAAGTTCTTCAGGGGTTGAGGCCACAAATAAAGGTACGTCAACAATCTCGGCATATGTCCTCAACTGCTCCACAGCACCTATCCGAAAAGTATCAATAGATATAAGGCACACTTTTTTCTTCAGTTTAAGGGATAAGTTAGCCGCAAGTTTGGCAATTGTGGTCGTCTTTCCAACACCGGTAGGCCCCACAAAAGCAACTACTTTCTGCTTCAGGGAACTGAAATAATCTTTCTCAACAGGAATCACTTCAGCAAGGAATTGAATAATCATATTTTTTATCTGAAGCTTCCCGCCGCCTGCAGCTGCAACTCTTTTTTCAATCTTTTTCAAAAATTTGTACGCAATAACATCGTCCATCTCATTTTTCAGCATCAGTTGATAATACTCTTTCAGGGGGGAATCCAAATCAACGACCATATTTGAGGAAAACGCTGATTTCATTTCATTTATTTGTTTTTTTATGTCTCCAACATCATTAATCAATGACTCAAACCTGTTCAGTCCTAAGTTATTTATTAATTCGGTAACCTTATCCAAATTATCGTCATTTTGAGTAAAATTTGGTTCATGCTGCTGAAAATTCCCTTTAAAATCATATATTTCTTTTTGATCAGCATTCTGCTTATTCGCACTTTTGCTCTCCCTCTTCGCCTGATAGTCCACTGCAGCAGTTACTTCAATTACCGGCTTGGAAAACAGCCCAAAACTGCCATTTTTTACAATTTTTCGTGAAGAGAGAATGACTGCATCCGGCCCCAAATCCCTCTTGATCATTTTCAGAGCTTCTTTCATATCATAAACTTCATATTTCTTAATTTTCATACATCTATCTCCAGTGTTCCCAGCGATTCTATCTTAGTATTTTCGCTGATTTCATTATGGGAAATAATATGAAGATTCGAAATAAACTTTTCAACAAATCTTCTAAAGGCAAGACGAATCGGCGGCGAAATCACCAATACAGGAGTAAGTCCTTTCTGGAGAATCTCATTAACCTTCTCAGATAAAGCCGACAGTATTTTCTGCCCCACTGCAGGATCAAGAACAATTTCTTTTCCATCATCTGTTGTTTGTATATTATTAGCCACCATTTGTTCAATTTTTGAATTTAGAGTAAAAACGTACAATGTGCCGTCATTTGCCTGCAAACTGCTTGAAATCTGCCTTTTAAGCCCTGACCTGACTTTTTCCAGCAGATAATCGATATTTTTATTTTGCGTCCCATAAGCGGCAAGGATTTCAAGAATAGTCTGTAAGTTTCTTATCGAAACGCGTTCTTTAAGCAACTCCTGAAGAATTCTTTGCAGCAATCCCAAATCCAGAACATTGGGCACCACATCCTCTACCAGCTTAGGGTACTTATTTTTTAGCTGATCCAATAACTCCTGAGTTTCCTGTCTACCCAACAATTCATGTGCATTAGCTTTAATAACTTCAGTAAGATGAGTTGCTATAACAGTAGAAGGATCCACAATAGTATACCCTTCCATTTCGGCAGTTTCTTTATCAGCACCATCCACCCAAAGTGCCGGAAGTCCAAAAGCCGGTTCCTTTGTTGGTGTGCCAGAAATTCCTTCTATTTCGCCATCAGGATTCATCACCATAAATTTATCAGGGAAAACTTCGCCATCAGCAACCTTGACACCTTTTATAATAATGGAATAACTGTTTGAGCCAACTTGCAAATTATCCCTGATTCTGACAGGAGGTACAATAAATCCCATCTCCATGGCGATCTGCCTTCTTATTGACTTTATTCTGCTAAGCAAAGTTCCACCTTGGGATTCATCAACAAGTGATATCAGATTAAAACCTATCTCCAGCTCCATCAAGTCCATATCAAGTAAATTTTTCACATCTTCTTCTTCAGATGTCTCTTCAGATTGTTCTTCCTCTCCCCTTTCCTCTGTATCTTTAGCGGTTTTGATTTTTTGGGCAACAATGAAACTAAGAGAAATTAAAATGCCACCTAAAAAGAAAAATGATAACTTAGGTAAACCGGGAATCAGCCCGAAAAAGATAAGCATAAAGCCGGCCAGAGCTAAAACACGAGAACTACTGAACATTTGATCAAAAAGTTTTGTCCCCAGATCCGATTCTTCTCCGGCACGGGTTACAACAATACCGGCAGCAGTAGAAATAACAATTGCAGGAATCTGCGATACCAAGCCATCCCCGACTGTTAGTATTGTGAAAACCTGTGCTGATTCTGCAAAACTCATATTATATTGGGTTACCCCTATTATCAGACCACCGAGGATGTTGATGGCAGTAATAATAAGACCTGCAATGGCATCTCCTCTGACAAATTTACTGGCACCATCCATAGCTCCATAAAAATCCGCTTTACTCTGAATATTTTCTCTTTGTTTTTTGGCTTCCAATTCATCTATAATCCCGGCGTTAAGATCAGCATCAATACTCATTTGTTTGCCAGGCATAGCATCCAG
>JAALLQ010000022.1_pt1 | contig 57964 bp, 45 predicted proteins | sample 7245921 | NCBI WGS metagenome assembly JAALLQ01 (sample SAMN13049200, study PRJNA578106) | oil field metagenome | isolation source: filtered produced water from oil reservoir B7 | place: USA:offshore Texas | collected 2016 | reverse complement strand
ATGGTGGAGATGTGACGTTCGACGATCCGGGCCATGAAGGTGGTCTTCTTGGCCTTGGCGGGATTGAAATGCCGCATCCGCTGCAGCAGATCGATCATCAGTTCCTGTTCGAGGTCGGGTCTGTCGTCCTCGGCGAATCCGGCCTTGCCTACGAGTTGACGTGCTTTGTGCCGAATGAGGTCGGCGGCATACTTGTCGATGCCGTCGTAAGAATTCTGTGAAACCATCGGGGCCTCCTCGGAGCGAGGAGGAGGTCCGCGTGGGTGTCGGCACGGGCCAGATCACAGGACAAAGCTGTCGCGTGGGCGAGGGGGTCGCAGGTACGCCGCCAATTGCCGTATTCGGCTCGGCGACACCCACAACAGCCTCCGCCATGCGTCCAGCTTGTTGTCCAGTGTCTAAGGGTTCAGGTCGTTACGTGTTCAGGCTGCCCGTTCCTCGATGCGCATCAGGAACGGGAGACCGTGCTTGATCTCGAGCAGGCAGACTTTTCCGCTGCCCATCTGCGCGAGGTGCTCCAGCAGCGCCACGACCTCTTGCTTGAGGATGAAGTCATCCTGGTCGCGCTCGGGCCGGGGACCGCTTTGTCCGTGTCAGGGGTGAGTTCCGGCTCGCCGTCGCGGACCGGAATGTTGGTGATGCGGCCGAAGTTGATGTCCTGCATCAACTCGATGAGTCGCCGCTTCGGTGGGGTGAGGTGTGCTTTGTTGACTTGTGCCACTGCCAGTCTCCTTGTTCGGAAGTTCTGGCACGCCCGGTGGCCAACCCTGTGCTGACCAATAAAAAACGCCGGATCGCGCCTTCATTGGGGAAGGCGCTACATCCGGCGTCGCAATGGCTACATTTGGCGTAGCGGAAATTTTTTTTAGTTTTTTCTTCCTGGATGGTCCCGGGTCATTCGTTGACTATCGGGCGGACCTCCCAAACGATCTCCTCTTCGGTTCGGTAGACCGGTTCGTTTCCAAACTTGATGCTTGAATCAAGATGCTGACCAAGAGGACTGTCGTACTCAGAGATTTTCTCAATGGCACGCTTTACAGCTATACGGAAAGAATCCTTCACGTTCTTCCTTTTGTCGCCTAACGTCCTTGGTTTTCCACCCCTTGCCTTTGAACCATTCAATGCACATGCAATTACCGTCATTTCATTCTGCAGTTGCTCGACTTTTTCCTCATCACCGGCATCCCGAGCCTCGTCAATTTCCTGAAACAATTCAGAAACTCTCTCTCGATATTGTTCTCTGGCTTTTGCATCGATAATGACGCCCGCATCATTGAGGGGAATTCCTTGAGTTATCTGGTATCCATCTTCAATGTCATCGCCGTCGATTTCGGCAGCCGAAAAAATACCACTGGATGGATCATAAAAAGAGCCGCAAACAAGCTCGGCCACAGGAATTGGCTGGTTCGGGTGTGACAGAAGATAGCTCAGATACTGAGAACCTTTATTTGCAGTTACCAGCTTGATGGGCTCCCCTTTGTTAAATCGGACTTCCCAAACGTCACCGCGTCGACGGAAATAGTTTGCCGGTTGTTCGATTGCCAGTTCAACGGCCGGAACGGAGACAACTGATCCTGACTCATACATTGTCCGCAGCAGACAATCTCCAGGCAACGTGCGCTGAAGGATAGCCGTTATATTTCTGGCGATCATTGTTTTCATCGCATCGCAGACCTCCTTGGCGTGGCGCTTGTAAAGGTCATAGACCTTCTGGGCCACGCTTCCGGGGTTCCCGTTCAGGTAGCGGAAGACCCGGCTTACCTCGCTGAACCGGGCGATAAACTGGGTGATGTCATCCTGGTCACGGACCTGGTTGGCACGCTCCAGGTAGGCGGCCGTCATGATCTTGTCTTCATCCTTGCTTCTGCTTTGTGTGAAGATGTCGGCCTTATAGGCTTCAACCGGGTCGTACTGATCGGCCTTTGCCGCAAGCATGGCAAAACGCCTGTCGATGCACTGCGAACACGTTCCGCAGTGGGTATGGTGATTGGTCATCTCCCAGGTGTGTGTGCAGGTAGTCGACGCCGCTATCATATCCTGGCATCCTGCCTTGGTGATCACCTGGATGACATCGGCCTTGGTTTTCCAGATGTAGGGATTCTCAATCGTGAACGGCTCGCCAGCCACCAAGCTGATGATTTCCTGAAACCCTCGAATCACCCTTGGATGGGTGGTGCGAGTTGCCCGTCCGCCGACTACCTGGGCGCAGACCGGCAAATTTAGACTGATGACGCCGTTTTCGTAGAACCGGACGCTCTTCAGGTTCAGCATCCGCGCAATGGTCGCCCCGATAGATACATAGAGAAAGGAGCGGCTCCGTTGGGTGTACTCTTTGTTGAGTTTCTTGTTCTTGTTGACGCGAACGCCGATGTGGAGGGGATCGTTTTCGCCAGCCTTGTCGGCAATCATCTTTTCCAGCCGACGGTGGCGCTTGTTGAGCTTCTGGGTCGGCTTGTGGGTTACCAGAACGACCCGTCGCTTCTCGTTCATTACCTCGTCAATGGCTCCCGCCAGCGAGTCCAGGCCGCCCGAAAACATCACCACCTGTTCCGGATAACCGTGAAGACGTCCGTCATCGTTGAAGTCCAGGTAGCCTTGGAACGCGTGTGCCTCTTTCAGTTTGATGAACTCGAAGTGGTAGTTGTCGTCGGACAGGAAGCCAAGCGTCGAGCACAGCGCCTGCAGAATCTCTTGCCCGTTCCAGAAATCCGGGGTCCGTACCGGGATGATGAAGTGCAGATCCCTGCGCCAGCCGTGCCCGAAGGAATCGACGTCATCGGCTCCCCGTGGAATGGCCTGGTCGGCGCAGTACACATAGGTGGCGATTTCAAGCAGATCCTGGAAGACATCCGGCACATTCCTGACAATTTTTGTATGAATGTCTTCGATGCGCAGGGTGATCTTGTCCGGCCCGTCTTTGCCCCAAAGGCGCAGACGCAGATCCCGGTCAGGGTTTTCCTTAATTCCATCGGTCGGTGCGTTTCCGCAGATGATGTAACGTTTATCTTGCATCGGCTCGCGCTCCTTCTTTTAGCTCGTCCTTCATCTTTTTCAGCGCATAGGAGGCGAAGCCATTGGAAGATTTCCTGGAGATGTCACCACCTTCTTCGTATCTGTGCTTTGAAAACCAGTCTGCTGAAAACTGCTCGACGATTAGGGAAGCCTCTTTACAGTGCATGTTCAAGGCCTTCTCGAATTGTCCCATTTCATTCATAGTGGCAAAGCGCTGGCCCTCGCCAAGATGGGTGGCCAGCGTTTTTGACAGGAAATAGTTCATGCTCTCGTTGGTCAGCTTGGCGAAGAAAGTCCGCGACAGCTCTCCGAACTCCCGCTTTTTTCCGAGCGCCGCCAGTGCAGCCCGAACATCATCTGGTCCGGGGGCGAACAGAGACGGCAGCTTTGGTGAGATGTGCTCCACCAGGGCTCCAACCAATGCCCGCTGAGACATTTCACCGAGGTCGGATCGGCCACCGTTGGACTCCAATTTATTATCCAAGGCCTCGGAGATTGCGGCGGCAAGATCGGGAAGAGATGTATCCTGCGGCAGGTTGACACCGAGGGATTGGAGATGCTCGCCGAAGTTCTCTTTTTTTGCGGCAATGGCGAGCTGGGTCATCAACCAGACCGCCTCGGTGAACCCCTCATCGTTGAGCACGGAGGTGAAGGCTTTGTCGGCCGCCCGGATTGTGGCATTTGCGATTTGGGACACGTCGGCACCGGCCGTGATCAGGCCGACCACCTCTTTCCATGCCCTCGACCTTGGAAGGCTTCCAAGTCTGACGTGCCCCATGTCGATCTCCTTATTGTTCGCGACCCGGCATCGTTATTCGGGCCTCCTGATGACGACGATGCTTCGGGCCTTACGAGCTTCTTTCTTCAGATAGCCTTTCCGTACCAGTTGAGCGATCTGCTCGTGGGCGCTCGCGTGACTGATACCGAGGACTTCCGACAATTCTTTCACCGTTGGCGGCAACCCCTTTTCATCGATGATTTGGCAAATGACCCTCAACGTGTTGGCTTGTGGGTCGGTTATTTCCGATACCTTTTTTTTTCCCATGGCGATTGCTCCGTGTCGTAGCCACTGAGCGGATTAAGCCCAATTTATGACAAATGAATATACGACCTGATGAACATCAGGTCAATCAAAAAGACAGGACTTCTCGTCTGATTCCGTCATCTTGCACGTCCCTCCGGTAGGTAACGAACGCAAGTCCGGTTCAATCCGGGCAAAACCAGATAACCGACCAGAGGCGGAGCTGAGGCGGTTGTGGGTGCCATCGAACGCGCATCCTGACCGCCACCGTTTTCTGGCATCCACACCATCCAGCCCCCCGGTCCCACCGGAGGTGTTCGATGTTGGATGTACAGGAAATGATTGATGGGCCGGGGCTTGATGACCTTGGCGAAAACGGCAAACCCGGCCGCCTGTCGGGTGAGGCGAGGCTCCAGTCAGCCGCCTCGATTCTGGCCACGGCGGTCCTGCGCCGAAAGACCCAAAAAGCATGTGTAGGCAATGAGTTAGATGTTTTCAAAGATTCTTCCCCTGTGCTCGGAGAAGGACTTGATTCATTGCCGGAACAGAGCATTCATTCATGACAACTCGTCCGGAAACCAAAATAAGGAGTTGAAAATGAATGAGTTACAGAACGCCGCCACGGGCGGCAAGAACCAGGACCGGACCCGAAACTCGGTCCTTCGGCAGATAGCCCTGCTGCAATCCATGTCCCTGGAGCAGCTCCGGGAAAAATGGCTCGACCTCTACGGTGAAGAGCCGCCCCAGTACAAGAAGCAATTCCTCATCAAGCGGCTGGCCTATCGCATCCAGGAGCTTTTCTACGGCGGGCTGTCCGAGCAGGCCAAGGTCCATCTCCAGCAGGCCGCCAAGGAGGACCCGGTCGCCACTGTCAATCGACGCATCCCAGAAGAGCGGAAATCGAACGAGGCGATCTTGCCTGGAACCAGACTGGTGCGGGTCTGGAACGACCGGCGCTATGAAGTGACTGTCCTTGCCGATGGCTATGAGTTCGAAGGCCGCACCTTCCGGTCGCTCAGCGCGGTGGCCAGAGAGATCACCGGGACCAGGTGGAACGGCAAGGTCTTTTTCGGGCTGAAGAAGGTTTACGGCAGAAAAGCCGAGGGAGGTTCGAATGCTTGATAACAGCAATGTCGCGCCGGGCAAGAACAAGACCCTGCGCTGTGCCATTTATACCCGCAAGAGCCACGAGGAAGGGCTCGAACAGGAGTTCAACTCGTTGGATGCCCAACGGGAGTCGGCGGAACACTATATCGAGAGCCAGCGGATGCGGGGCTGGACGGCTCTGCCGGATCGCTACGATGACGGCGGTTTCTCAGGTGGGAACATGGAACGCCCGGGGCTGCGCCGACTGCTGGCGGACATCGACGCCGGGAAGATTGATGTGATCGTGGTCTACAAGGTCGACCGGCTGTCCCGCTCGCTGCTGGACTTCATGAAAATGATCGACCTCTTCAACGAAAAGGGTGTCAGCTTCGTCTCGGTCACCCAGCACTTCAGCACCACCGACCCAACCGGCCGAATGTTTCTCGGCATCCTGATCACCTTCGCCCAGTACGAGCGGGAGGTCATTGCCGAGCGTATCCGGGACAAGGTGGCGGCTGCCAAGCGCCGGGGGAAATACTGCGGCGGCGTGCCCATCCTCGGATACGACGTTGACCGGGATAATAAGAAGCTACTGGTCAACCCCGATGAGGCCAGGACGGTGCAGTACATCTTCCGCCGCTTTATCCAGATCGGCTCGGCCAAGAAGCTTGGCCAGGAGCTGAACGAACAGGGTTACCGCACCAAGGCCTGGACCACCAAGAAAGGCAAAGTCCGTGAGGGCTCCGAATGGAACACCGCCCATATCTACCGGCTGCTCAACAACCGGATCTATATCGGCGAGATAGCCCACAAGGACCGCAGTTACCCCGGCGAGCACGAAGGGATCATCGACCGGGCGACCTGGGACAAGGTGCAAGCCATCCTGGAGGACAACAAACCGGTCAAGGTATCCATGGCCAGAACCAAAATGGTCGCCCCGCTGAAAGGCGTCATCCGCTGCGGCCACTGCGGATGCTCGATGGGACCGACCTACGCCCGCAAGAACGGCCGCCACTACACCTATTACATCTGCCAGAAGGACAGCAAGCGGACCGTGAGCCGGTGCCCGCTCAAACGTATTCCCGCCGGGGACATCGAGCAGGCCGTGGTCGAACAGTTGAGCGCGGTGTTCCGCACACCGACGCTGGTGGCCAAGACCTACTTCGCCGCCCGGGACATCGAGCAGGCGGAGCGGGAGCGTCTGTTCAAACAGAAAGCCCAGCTCGAGATTGAGCTGTCGCAGGCGCGAGAGCAGGCACTTGAACTGATGAAGCCCGGCAACGATCAGCCGGGCAAGGCCGAGATGCTGACGACCGTCAACCGCCAGGCGGTCGAGCTCTCGAAACAACTGACCCTTGTGAGCGAGCGATGCAGAGCCTACCAGGGGAACAGCATCACGGAACAGGATGTGTCGGAGGCCTTCCAGAATGTGGAGGGGTTCTGGGAAGACCTTTTCCCGGTGGAGCGGAATCGCCTCATCCGCCTCCTGGTGGACAAGGTGGAGATCCGCGAGACCGGAATCGACATGGAGCTGCGCACCAACGGGCTGACAACGCTCATCGCCGAGCTGGCCGGTCTGGCGTGCGAAGTCACGGAACGGAGGACAAGCCGATGAAAATGAAGCCGACCATTACCGTTGCCGACAACGGCAACCTGCAGATCCATATCCCGATGATGATCCGGCGCATGCGCGGCCGCAAGACGGTCATCGCTCCCCAGGCCCTGGATGGAGAAATCACCGGAGCGCAGGAACCGGCGCAGTCCGCCGTCCTTCAGGCGCTGGGAAGGGCCTTTTCCTGGGCCGACATCCTCGAATCCGGCCAGATCAAGTCCATCAGCGAGCTTGCCCGTACCCTCGACGTCGATGGCTCGTATGTGGCCCGCATCCTCAAGCTAACGACCCTGGCCCCTGACATCGTCGAAGCCCTGATCAACGGCGAGGAACCAAACGGGTTATCGCTGGCCAAGCTGACCCAGACCTTTCCCGAGGACTGGGCCGAGCAGCGCCGCCAGTTCGGCTTCGCCACCGACTGACGACCGGACCGGAGACCGCCCCAGAGAGCCGACCATCAGCGTCGGCTTTTCTTCTTTAGGGGGCAGGAAGCCGGAGTTGACCGCGCTTCTTTTCATGGCCGAGGCGGGCGATTTCGAAAAAACGTCCGGTTGCGGCATCGAACGATGACCTAAGACAACCGCCCCAAATAGCAATCAGCCGCAAACCCATATCAATCAAGGATGTAGCTTTCCGGACGAGCTTCGGACTTAGTCCGGAGAAAACAGAGAATCAGGGGCCAAACAGAGAAAGAAAGGCTGGAAGATGGGGAGAATCGATGGTGCGGAGAGGTGCTTTGGAAAGATGTGAAACGGGCGCAAACCCTTTAGAAACAAGGGAAAAAAGAAAACCCGTCACCCCGGAGAATGACCCCAGAGAGACGGGTTTGTCTTTTTTAAATGGTGGAGGGCTTAAGGCAAAAAATGCTCAGCCACCCCAAGCGTGTCATCAAACTTCTTATTCAACAATAGTAGATCGCAGAGGATCAAATCAGTATCCAATGCCATGTGGTGGCGTGGTGAATGACTATGTGCCTTTTTACTTCAGCCCCATAACATCATTTTCATTCACAATTTCCCGAGGAAATGTTCAGGTAACGTCACCGGGCGGGCAACCGTTGGGCATGTCTAGAGAAGATGATCGAATATTCTTCGTAGCTCGACCTGAAGTTATTCAACAAGCTGGGCTTTCGTTTTGCTTTAGTGACATCGCATTGAACTCAAACGCTCCGATTCCTGCCATTGAACAGGACCTATCAAAGCTTGGAAGTCACGTAAATTGGGTGGTGTTTGATGACGCCCCAATGAAGGCGCAAATTCCCGAGATTGGTTACGGTGGGGTGTGCCAGTGGTTTAAAAACTCCCCCACACCAGCATGGCGCATGAATCGCAAACAGCAACGGATGGCTGAGTTCTTGGTGAAGGATTTTGTTCCTCTCAATGTCTTTGACTGCGTTATTGTAAAAACTGAAGCTATGAGAGATCAGATTCTGAGTGTATTTGGTGCGACCCCGGGATGTTGTATAATTCCAGTGTATGTTAATAGAGGATGCTATTTCCAATGAGCATTACGTTCAAAAAAGGCGACATGTTTTCAGAGCCCGTTGAGGCTATTGTCAACACAGTCAACTGTGTTGGCGTGATGGGCAAAGGTGTTGCATTAGAATTCAAGAAACGTTGGCCTGACAATTTCAAAGCCTACAAGAAGGTTTGTGATGCAAAAGAGCTCGAGCCAGGGCGCATGTTCATTTTTGATACAAATATGTTATTTGCCACTGATGGGCCGAGATTTCTTGTTAACTTTCCAACCAAGAAGCATTGGCGTTCAAAGTCTGAGATTTCATACATTGAGGATGGCTTAAACGCCTTAGTGAATGAAATTAAAGTGCTTGGCATTAAATCAATTGCTATGCCTCCGCTTGGTTGTGGAAATGGAGGTCTAGAATGGGATGATGTAAAACCACTTATTGTTTCAAAACTAGAGAATTTAGATAATGTTAAGGTTGTTGTGTTTCCTCCTCTAGATGCCCAAGACGAGCCGGAATTTATCCATCAGAAATTTCCAATGACGTATGAGAGAGCTGTTTTCCTAAAGGCGTTAAATGATTTGGAAAGCCACTTTGACGGGTCATTTGATCGGCTGTCATTGCAAAAGATTGCTTATTTTCTTCAAGCGTTTGGGTTGAAGCTCAATTTGGAGTTTTCAAGAAACCTTCATGGGCCCTATTCAGAGGCCTTGCGTAAAGCATGCATTATCCTTGAGAAAAATGGGATGTTTAAGGGGTTTACTACTGAAGAACGCCTCACGCATGTAACACCAAGTGGATGCGCAGTTGCCAACGAATACCTTGGTTCAGATTCTGCTAGTAGTGATCTTTTAATTGAGAAACTTGACAAATTTATTCAAGGATATGAGAGCCCATATGGTTTAGAGCTACTCTCATCTGTTCACTACTTGGCGCAACACGAGAATTGCGCTTCTGAAGATAAAATTATCGAAGAAATGGGCTCATGGAATAAGAATAAGCGCTGCTTGTTCTCTAAAGACGAAATTCAACTCGCCTACAAGCGATTGCAGGAAGATGGTTTGGTGCAGTGTGCCTGATATCCGTTTGTGACACGAGTTATGTTGTGATAATTTGTGACACGAGTTATGCGACTTCATATTGTTTGTGTATTTTGGTGCGGTTGTAGTGCATTGAGAAACAATAGAAATAACCTTCCCGTTGCTGCTGAACGAGTTCTGAAGGGCTTCCCAAGCTGAATACGGGGGGTCGATTCCCCTCACCCGCTCCAAAACTTTCCCAACATATAATTGAATTAGGTCCTCTGGTTTCTTGGCTTTTAAGCCTGAGAAATGGGATCAGTCGTGGGTTGAAGCTATACCGTCAGCTTAGTGCGCCGACTGCAATTGGGATTATCGCACCAAAGACGATAATCGCCGTGCCCACCATGCTTTGCAGAGATGGATTCAGATCACTTCTGGAGATGGCAAGGACTGTTACTGCACATATAACCCCGCAGATAATGAATGCCAATCCAGTGTTCGCATTGACCGTGTACCATACTGTCTCATCATTCAGGGTGCGTGGGGTGCGGTAGCCATAAATACTGTTGGGTGGAATTAGTTTCATGACCATGGGAATGCCGATTGCGACATAAATCAGGCAAGGTAGTAACGGCAGGTATTGCATTTTGTCCTCTACTTACGACCAGTTTTCTTGGTTGGAAACTTTACTGTGAATATTTTTCTCTGCAATTTAATCAAACGAGCGAACAAAGCATGCAGGCCGTATTACTTTATATATCTACAGTGGCTTGTCCCGAGTTATATGATTGTTAGCCATTATAATGGCATAATATAACGTGGTAATTTTATCACTCTGATTATTAGATATTATTTTAAGGGGTGAAATTCTTGTGGATCATATGTTAGTTTCCCCAAACTTTTATTCAGGCCTCTTCATTTTCCCGTATCGTGAAGAGGCGAATTCCGGCTGCTAAGCAGTCGAAAGAACGGCGAGACAACAATGTCAGACACGAGTTACACTGTAACAAATTCCAGCTTATCGCAAGCGGATTACGATGCTATTCATCCTCCTGAAGCAGATCGAGGTAAATTTAAAAGCCCGAATGTTTTTAACTCTGTGCTTTTTGTCAGTGGTGGTTTTTTAATACTATTTGTTGCGATGGCGACCTTATCGCCCAAGTTATTATCATCCTTGGTCAATATCGGATTTGATTTTGCCGCACAGGGATTTGGCGCATTTTGGCAAGTCCTGTTGTTGCTGAACTTTTTCATTGGGATTTACATCGTTTGTGGACGCGCCGGTGGTGTTCGTTTGGGCAATATTCCAGCCCCTGATATCGACACGTTTAAGTGGATCTCAATTATTCTGTGTACGTTATTAGCTGGTGGCGGCGTGTTTTGGGCTGCGGCTGAGCCGATTGCCCACTTTATGAATGCTCCTCCGTTCTATGGGGAGGAAGATAAATACGGCATGGCGATCAATGCGCTGTCACAGTCATTTTTGCATTGGGGCTTTTTGGCTTGGGCTATTCTTGGGTGTCTGTCTTCCATTATCTTGATGCATTTGCACTATGACAAAGGGTTGCCGCTGAAACCGCGGACCCTTTTGTATCCGATCTTGGGTGATCGGGCTTTGGGTGGCTGGATTGGTACCAGTGCAGATGCGTTCAGTGTTATTGCAACAGCCGCCGGAACAATTGGCCCCATTGGTTTCCTCGGGTTGCAGGTCAGCTACGCTTTAAACGCTTTGTTCGGAATTCCTGACACGTTTTTGACGCAGGCTTTGGTGGTGTCGTTTGCGATCGGGGTGTACACGATTTCTGCCCTAAGCGGCCTGAACCGTGGGATTCAAATTATCAGCCGTTACAATGTGATGCTGGCTGTTGGGTTGGTGACTTTCATTTTGTTCTTCGGCCCCACGTCTTTCATTATTGATGGATATGTGCAGGGCGTTGGTCGCATGGTGGATAACTTAATCCCTATGGCTCTGTATCGTGGTGATGCTGGATGGCTAAGCTGGTGGACCGTGTTCTTTTGGGGATGGTTTATTGGTTATGGCCCGATGATGGCGATTTTCATTGCCCGGATTTCCCGTGGTCGCACCATCCGCCAAATGATTTTGGCAATTAGTGTGATGGCGCCGCTGATTACCTGTTTCTGGTTCAGTATTGTCGGTGGCAGTGGTTTGGCATTTGAAATAAGCAATCCTGGATCGGTACAGTCTGGGTTTGAGAATTTTAATCTGCCGGGGGCTTTGTTGGCGATTACGCAGCAATTGCCGCTGCCGATGGTGATGTCGGTTTTGTTCCTAGTCCTGACGACAACCTTCATTGTCACGACCGGGGATTCCATGACCTACACGATTAGCGTCGTGATGACGGGAAGCACTGAACCCAATGCAGTTGTGCGGGCCTTCTGCGGTATCATGATGGGCGCGGTTGCGATTACGCTCATATCTATGGGCTCTGGCGGCATTTCTGCGTTGCAGTCATTTATTGTGATAACGGCTGTCCCGGTATCGTTTATCCTGTTACCAAGTCTTTGGTATGGGCCAAAAATTGCGAATGAGATGGCGAGGGCGCAAGGATTGCTTAAGGAAAGCTAGCTGTTGCGCCCAGTACATATTGATCCCTCACAGAGTGTTGAATTTCTGTGGGGGATTTTTTGTTTATTCGGTCTGAAGCGCATCTTTTTCGCGAATGATCTCGTTAAACGCGATGCGGGCATTCGTTTGGAGTGTCTCCAATCCGCCCGTAAACACCAAAATGGTGGGCATGATAGATAAGGCAAAAGTCCAGAACAGCTGGTTCCAACGGCCTTCGTCGCAAACACCTCCAGATAAAAAAATGGTTGAACTGCTCAATAGGGGGGTATGACACCGGGTTAATGTTTTAAAGCATCATTCCAGCGTGCAGGGATGGTCGACTCGCCTGTGTATCTGAGTGATCTTATGGCCGATATATGTTTCGGATCGTCTGACTTTCCTAGATTCAGCAACTCCCAATCTCGGAAACAATTCGCAGAAATCCCCTAAAAGGTTTTTATTGAGGAAAATGCAGCAAATAGGTTTGATCTGTGTTGACACCCCCTATAAGGCCTAACTTAAATATTAGTTACAACATAACATAATGTGTCTTTGGCGTGTGATGTGCTGATGCAAGTATGAGAGTGAGTTGAAGGCAGGGTACCAAAGGGGGATTGTCGACCTCTCTAGTTGGTTTTGTCATATGTCACGTAGTTCAGGTTCTATAACGCTCTGCTTCGAGCGTATGTCAATCAAGGCCGAATGATTTTGTAAGTACTTTGTCTCTCTGGCGTGAGGGTCGTGCGTGGGCGTGACCGCCATGAGGTGAAGGACGGAATTCGGCGGATTTCCCGCATTTATCCAAAGAAAACAGCTCAGCGCGCTGCCTTGGTAGTGGTTGCGTATACGGGGTGTGGCGGCAGTGTGTGCCGGGAGGAAACAATGTTGGATCGACTACAGGAATTTGGAGATAGCCATACCCCTAGCTTGCTTTCACGCAATGCCCTGACGAGGTTATTGATGTCGTCAGTAATTGCGGCAACGGCGCTTAGCGTATTTACGGTTCCTGCAACAAATGAGGCATGGGCACAAGAAAAAGAGGTCACGGATACCGATGCAGGAGCTGAGGCAGATGCAGAAACTGGAGCTGAGACGGATGGAAGTGATGGTTCCTTCCCCGCTGCGCCCAAAGAAGATTGGGTGACCATTCCCGATGTCGTAGTTGAAGCAGATCGTAGTCAGCTTGAAAATGCATTGTCGCCTGGCGTCGTTACAGTTGCATACCCCAAAGAAATCAAAGGTGAACACAAATCTCTGCCGGAATTGTTGGACCAGATTCCCGGTGTCTTTGTCAGGCGCGTAGCGGGCACGGGGCATTACTCGACTGCCAGCATCCGGGGCAGTGCGCCCAGTCAGGTCAATATTTACATTGATGGTGTGCCGTTCAATACGGCGAGCCAACTGGCCGCTGACTTGTCCACGATTCCGATTTCCAACGTTGAACGGGTGGAAGTCTACAGGGGGACAACGCCCGCACGGTTTTCCGGTGCCCCGCTGGGGGGGGCGATCAACATTGTGACCAAAAGGCCCAAAGGCATCGAGAGATCACTTTCCGTTGGCGCGCGGTCTTTCATCGGTCGTCAGGTTGGTGCGAGTGTTACGGCCCCATTGGGGACTGGTGCGGTTATGTTGGGCATGAACCACGATCGCAGTAAGGGGAATTTCAAGTATACCAATTACGTTGTCCAGCAGTTGAACGACGGCGCCAAGCATTCAGATGGTGAACCAGTGGGTACGTGCTCTGGCCAAGATTACTGTTCAGCGGAGCGAACCCGAAGGTACAACGATTCAAAAAAGAGTGACCTGTTTCTGAAATGGCAGAACGACAATGTGTTTGCCAAATGGGCCTACACCTATATGAACCGTGCCCTTCCAGAAAAGACGTGGACTTCGCCAGGACCAGGTCATCAGAACCAAAGGGGAGATACTGAAGATCAGCGGCAGTATGGGGCCCCCCATAAACGACAGAAACAGGGCCAGCACGATCTGGCTCTGGGCTGGAATGATACCTTTGGCGACTTGGGCCTTGGTGTGACGGCCTCTGCCTTGGATTTGCATCAATGGTATCGGCACCTTAATCCCGGCTCGGGTTTTCACATTGGGACCCAGTACACCCATCACCAGACGCGGCGATATGGCCTTGCCGGAGATGCGAGCTATGCACTGGGAGATGGCTGGCCGATTGACCATTTTTTTGAATTGCACGCCGATTGGTATCAGGAGACTCTCCATTCCGATATGAATGGTCGGGGAAGCTCATCGGATTTTATTGATACATTTCGCCGCCGCAAAACCAATATCCAATTACAGGATACCATGACCTTCAACATCCTCGGCGGTGGATTGGAAATCACCCCGATCGGACGGCTGGAACGGATGCAGGGTCCGGTCATTGCGTCCCGATGGGCGCCCGGCGGTGATGGCGATGGCGATTATGATTGGCAACCATCAGGGAGCGTGAGTGCAAAAGTCAAACTGCCGCGTGGCTGGCAGGTTTTTGGCAACTATGGCACGTACAACCGCTATCCCAGTTTCTATGAAATCTATGGTGATGGCATATGGGTGGTCCCCAATGCGGATAGTACGGGCAAGGCCACGGGATTGTCCCGGGAATTCGGTCGCAATTCCGACATTGGTTTTGGCTGGGACGGGCATATTTATGGTGATTTCAGCGGCAGTTTCCGGGCAACCTATTTTGAGCGAAAAACCAAGAATGAAATTACCTTTTATTCGGTTCCGCTTGCGGCAAAATATGTCAATTCCGGCGATACCTATACCCATGGTGGGGAATTCGAGGGCACAATCCGCTACGGAAAATTTGCTGATTTGAACTTTGCCGTCACCCGGCAGGAAGGGTGGTATCAGAATGACGGCTATCATTATTTCGGTGGGGCATCTACGCCCAAAACCCGGTATCCCGGTCAGAAAAACCGTACATTGCGCACGCCGCTCCTGGTCGGGAACGTTCGGTTGAATTTGCATTTTCTTGACGGGGATTTGACCACCTTTGCGGAATTGAAACACACCGGACGGGATTTTTGGTCCACAACGTGGTTCAACCGTCCCCTGACAACTGTTGACGCAGGATTGCATTATAAATTCTGGGGCGGGGCCAAGTTATCCTTTGGCGTCAATGATATTTTCAATCAGGGGCCGAAACAGACGGCGTGGCTTGATGGTGACGGGGACGCAGATAAGCGGATTTGGAGCGAGTGTGCTAAGCTCCCGCCTGGATCGCCGGAGAAGCACGAGTGTGAGCTGAACCCCCCGCGCAGCATCGTACCTTTTAACAACTACAACGTGAAGTATCCGCAACAGGGCCGGACGGTTTACGCGACACTGGGGTGGACGTTCTAACTGAAGTATTCAGTTCCCGGTGGGGTGGGCTAATCGCGGATATGGGGCGCATAAGCAACGATACGTTATATCGTTAAAGTTGCTACCGGTGCCGCGTGCCTTGGGTGGGTTTGTCAAGTGAGTAGAGTTTCCTTTAACTGTCACAACAGGAGAAGCAAATGGCAGTTTCTTACGCAGGTTACAGTGTTTACACCTATGCAACTGGTGAAGGTGAAGGTGAAGGGATGGTCGGACGGATTAAGGATGCCGGAGGGCAGGCCGTCACGCCGTATCCAGGTTTAAGAAAAGAACCCTTGAATGGAGATCCAAAGGTTGAGGGGGTCGCTCAATCTGCAAACGATTTGCAGTTGTTTGTGACGGACTATGTCAAGGATGGAAATCAAGCTGTCTATGTCTATGACGTTGCGGCACCGGCACTCCTAAAAACGATTGACCCTGGCTGGCCGAACGTTGAAAACTTGTACACGTTGGTTAAGTTGGGCGACTACCTTTATGCGATCGATTATGACAATGCCTGTGTGACGGAAATCAACGCAACGACCTTTGAAGAAACCTCCGTTTCCTACACCCTTGACAGTTCACTGGTGCCGACGGGGCATACCGCATATGGGCAGGCTCTGCTTGTCATCGGGAATACCTTGTTTGGTTTGTTCAGCTTTGCTGATTCTTCATGGGAAAACTATGCCAGCAGCATGTTGGTCCGCTTCACCGTAAGCGGCGGGACGTCTATTACTGTCAAGGAGGGCGACCATAACAACAGCTTTGCTGGTAATGCATTTGCCATGGCTGCACTCGGCAATGATGTTTATGTTGCCTCAATAGGTGGTAAGCAGGGTTCGGGGAGCTATAATGCGGCCTCACGCATTCAGTCCATTGACGCCACGGCAACCGATCTGAGCAAGGCAGTCGTCACCGACATAATGCAACCGTCATCTACCTATCCCTATGAATTCCGGGATATCAGTTTCCAAGGATCGACGGCCTATATCCTGATGGGAGCGTTCGACGCATCCTGGAAAATGACTGGCAAGCTGGTGAAAACCACTGATTTCCAAACCTTCACCACAGTCGATGATTTCAGTTCTGGTGAAGCCGGATATTTCTGGGCAGCACAGTACACCACAGACAACAATCGGATTTGGTTTGTCCGGGGCAATGCAATTCGGGTCTACGATGCCAGCAACATGGCCAAACCGGATGCAACATTGACCCTGACACCCGGCAGTTTGATTACTGCTGATGATAACTTCGACAATATCAATGACTTTGCATTTGTCGGAGCATACGGGGCCACAATGTCCGGTATGCGTGGATACCGTTCACCGTTGCAAGCCTCGCGTACGGCAAAAGCCGTTGCTCTTCGTGCGATTACGCAAGGTCGCCCGGAAGCAACAGCCGCAGAAATGAGCCAAATTGCATAGGGCTTATCTCCCTAGGTAGATTGCTTGGAGCCCCTGCGAAAGATCCCCTTTAGCCGTATGGTTAAAGGGGATTCTGCGTGCTTTTGATTGAAAATTAGAATAATGACGCAGTATTCTATTGTAGAATTTACGCCCAGATTTCACTAACCGGAGTATCGGGAGAGAAGCGATCCGCCACTTGTGCCTGCAACAATTCGGCGCAGGCCAAGGCATCGCTCAGGGCATTGTGCGGGCGATACAATGGAAGGTTATATCGGCCTCGGCTTTCTGTCAGGCGGATGGAAACCTGTTTCCGGCCCAGCAGACTATCCCAAAAGCCTAGGGCACGGCGGCGGTGAATGCGGGCTTCCAACTCCATGGTGTCGATGATGGGGAAGTCTATGCCTTCCCCTAATCGAGCTTTAAGTGCCGTGTTGAGGAACAGGCGCTCAATCCCTCGGTGGTGAGCAACAACCACCTTGCCCTGCAAATGCTGCAGCAAGGTTGGCAGAATACGGATCAAATCCGGAGCGCGTTCAATGTCAGAATGGGTAATGCCGTGCAGGACAATGGATTCTGCGGTCAGCTTGGCGCGCGGTTTTAGTATCCAATGACGTGATTGCGAACACTTGATCCGGCGGATTGTCATGGGGACGATGCCAATGCTGACAATGCCGCCGTTGATTGGGTCAAGATCGGTGGTTTCAAAGTCCATAGCAATTAGGGGGACATCGGATAATGGTGTATCCGGTCCGGGAATGCCGGCGGCATAATACTCCCGCAATGCTGCATGCTTGGCGGTTTCGGCGCGTTTGTGAAAATGCTCAGGCCAGTCTTTGATCTGGGTTGATCCTGCCCCAAGTGAGGGTTCGGCCTGAAGTTCTTTGCGTCCCAAATAGAACATTATCGGCCCTCCTACATGCGGCCCGGCTGATAACGGAATTTCAGGTACTTTTGGGCATTGCTTAGAATCTGGAAGGCATCTTTCAGGTGTTGACGTTCCAGTTCAGACAGATTTTCCGGTTCGACATTATTATCGGGTTCCCGTTCAGCTTCCAGGTCCAAAGCTTGATGGCGAATACGAACCATGGAAATCAGTTCAAGGGTGTCCCTTAAGTCAAGGCAGCGTCCCGGAGGAAGGATATTGGCTTCCTCAATGTCGTTTAGGCGTTCAAATGAGTTCCGAGCTTTTGAGCCGACAGCCAAAGCATGGACGCGGATCAAATCAGACAACGGAGCCGTCCCGCGCCGCTTCATGTTAATGGAATTGGTGTGGCGACCATCGGTTTCCATGACAAAGTCCTTGAAAAAGCCAAGGGGTGGTGTGCGTAACAATGCATTGCGGGCGATGCAGGCCAAAAACCGTGAGGCGCGCATGGCTTTGCGTCGGATCAGATCATTTAGCATATCTGCCCAACGGGTTTCGCCATAAACGCCTTCCAGATCAAAGAAGATCGAACTGTTCAGCAGGGATTCCGGTGTTGGATTATCAATCCAATCGCTGAAGTAATTCTCCCAAACATAAAATGGCTGCCGCCATTTGGGATTGGTTGCCATGATGTTGCCCGTACAGGGTGCGTACCCGCAGGCAGCCAGTCCGTCGCAGACGAACATTGCCAGTTTTTCGAAATACTCGCCGTGCAGAACCGGGTCGTAACGGTTGTCAAGAATCAGGGCGTTGTCTTGATCGGTGACGATCAGTTGTTCTTCACGTGCCATGGATCCCATTGCCAGAAAACAATAGGGCACGGGAGGCGCACCCAAGGTTTCTTCAGCCAGTTCCAGTAACCGTTGTTTAAAGCTGCTGCCGATTTGTGCCATGGCCCCGCCGATCATTCGGGAATTGGCTCCTTCATTCACCATGCGTTGGAAGCTCGCGCGTACGTCTTGCTTCAAATCGACAAGGTCTTCGACGGATTGGGCGCGGTAAATGCTGCTGACGACAAATAGGCTGTTTTGGGACTCGTAACGGATAATATCAGACAGGGCGACAATGCCGATGGCTTTCCCGTGTTTTATGACGGGCAGGCGGTGGACATTGAACCGCAGCATTTCCAGCATGGCTTCGAAAATCAGTTGGTTGTGCTCAACCTTGATCAAGTCGGCAGTCATGATGTCTGAGATCGGCGTATCATAATCCAGCCCCAAAGCGACAAGGCGGCTGCGGATATCGCGATCAGTCACAATGCCCAAAATTGTCGGGGTGTCGCTGTCTTCATCCGAGGCTTGGATCAAAAGGGACGATACGCCTTCGTCGGTCATGCGGATGGCGGCTTCACGAACGGTTGCCGTGATTGCAATGCAAACTGGAACGCGGGAGACCAGTTCCTCAACCCGCAAGGACATAAGCTCGTTGGCGTCTTCATAGCGGGCAACCGCGTGCCGCAGGCGGGTGCGGTCTTCGAGTTCGACAATGTCTGCAAAACCGTCATAGGTTTCGAACAGGTCCGTAAATATGGCTTCTGGGATCAGGTACATCAGGGTGTCTTCCAGTGCCGTGACTGGAAACCGTACCCGTTTGTTGTTGCGCAGGAGAGCAAACTCACCAAAGAAACCACCTTCGCTAAGGCGATTATATAGAACACCATTACGGCGGTAGACCTCTACCGACCCGCTGCGGATGATGTGCCAATCATTGGTGATATCGCCAACCTCCATGATCTTGGTGCCGGCCTTGTAGTATGTGATTTCGACTTCGGATGCGACGCGGGTCAGAATATCTTCGGGGAGTTCGGTAAACGGCGGGTGGCGGCGCAGGAAGTCGATGATTTCGATCTGTTCGGCTTGCATGTTTGCCTCCCGCCGTTGTGTGTTTAGCGTCTGGGTTCGCTCATCAACCCTTTAATCATTGAGAATGTCGCAATGAGAAGGACTAAAGTAAAGGGAAGTCCGGTCGATACCGACATGGCTTGCAAGGCCACCAGCCCACCGCCGAGAATTAGGGAGACGGCAACCAAGCCTTCAAAGACACACCAGAAGATACGTTGCGGAACTGGAGAGTCCACTTTTCCTCCGGCGGAGATCACGTCAATGACCAGAGACCCGGAATCTGATGATGTCACAAAGAAGACCACCACCAAAATAATCGCGATGAAGGATGTGATTTCCGCAAGTGGCAGGGTTTCCAGCATGGTGAACAGCCGCAGGGGCAATTCGGCCTCTGCAATGGCGGTCATACCGTGGTTGACCACTTGATTAATGGCGGTGTCGCCGAAAACGGTCATCCACAGGACGCTGGCCAAGGATGGCACCAGCAGCACCGAGACGATGAATTCACGCACGGTGCGTCCGCGAGAAATTCGGGCAATAAACATGCCGACGAACGGACTCCACGAGAACCACCATGACCAATAAAATGCCGTCCAACCCGTGGAAAAGTTCTTGTCTTCGCGTCCAAATGGCGATGCCAAATCTGGCAGATAGCTGACATAAGACCACAGGTTGTCAAAGAACCCACTGAAAAGCATGGCGGTCGGACCAGCAATCATAAGGAAGGCCAGCAAAAGAACCGCCAGCATCATATTTAGTTCAGACAGACGCTTGACGCCAGCATCAAGGCCCGTGACGACTGAGATAAGCGCAACGCCCGTGATGCAAAAGACCAAGATGACTTCGGTTGTTTCGCCCAACGGCAAATCAAACAGGTGGTGCAGACCGGAGCTGGCCTGAGACGCGCCAAGGCCCAAAGACGTGGACAGGCCGAACAGGGTTGCTAGGACCGCTAGAATATCAATGATATGTCCGGGCCAGCCCCAAATCCGTTCGCCAAAAACCGGGTAGAATACGGAACGAATGGTCAGGGGAAGGCCTTTGTTAAAGGAAAATAGAGCCAAGCCAAGAGCCATTACCGCATATACGGCCCATGGGTGTAAGCCCCAGTGATAAATGGTGGCAGCCATGGCAAGGTCTTTGGCGGCCTCCGTGTTGGCTGCGGCTCCGGCAAGGGGGGCCCAGTCGGTGCGTACACCGTTTTCAACTGCGATGCCGCCCATGGAGCTTTGGAAGTGTGACAGCGGCTCTGACACACCGAAGAACATCAGGCCGATCCCCATGCCCGCGGCAAACAGCATGGATAACCAGCCAAGGTAACTGTAATCCGGGGTGGCTTCTGTCCCGCCAAGGCGAACCTTGCCCAACGGAGAGACGACAAGGCCAAGGCAAACAATTACAAAGACATTGGCAGCGGACAGGAAGAACCAATCCATATGGCTGGTCAGCCAAACCCGCAGATTGCTGAACAGGGGTTCAACCTGATTTTGAAAGGCTAGGGTCAGAACAACAAACGCCACAACCATCAGACCGGAAACAGCAAAAACCCGGTTGTGAAAATCAAAACCAAATGGGCCAAGGTTTACGATGATGTTGTCTTGACCCACCTGATAATCCGTATCGATGGGATTGACATGCCCATCTGGAATCATGGGATCTTTGTTCTCAGCCATAAGGCCTCCTTCAGAATAATGCATTCAGCTCTAAGTAATTTTCAGCAATGAAGCATAAATTTAGGTAACTGCGCAAGTGGGGATTCATGGCAAAATAGCAAGATAGCTGTGGTTGTTGTTATTCCATTTACCCGGCTAAGGCTGTTGAAAACGAATAGATCTATAAACTTAAGTTGAGGGATTGCTATAAGAAAACAGGCTTCCGGTTTTCGGCTCTTCACAGGTGATAAGGCTGGGAGTAATCTTGGGTTTTCCAGTTGGCTGAGTGAGAACACTATGTCGGATACGGAACGCGCCATTGCAATTTTGCGGGACCTTGTGGCGTTTCCAACGCTACCCCGTGGGTCTAATCTGGACTTGCTGGATTACGTGGAAGATTATCTTGGCGGCTTTGGAATATCGACCAAACGCATCTATAGCGACGATCAAAGCCGGGCCAACCTTGTGGCAACGATCGGCTCCGATACTGCGCCGGGAATAATTCTGTCCGGGCATACGGATGTGGTGCCGGTGGAGAAAACCGGTTGGACGGCTTCCCCGTGGAAGCTGACCGAGCGTAATGGCAAGCTGTACGGTCGTGGCAGCACGGATATGAAGGGGTTTTTGGCTGTCGTTTTGGCCTGTGTCCCCGATTTTCAGGCCGCAAATGCGAAGACACCTATACATTTATGCTTTTCCTATGATGAAGAAGTCGGTTGCCTCGGGGTTTGGAGCCTTGTTGACAGCCTGACAACCCTGAAACATCGCCCGAAATTGGCGATTATCGGCGAACCAACCATGATGAAATTGGTGAATGCCCATAAGGGTAAGGTTCTGATGCGTTGTACGGTGCATGGAGTAGGCGGGCATTCGTCGTATGCGCCCAAACATGTCAATGCCATCGAATATGCCGCCCGTGCTATCACCCGGATCAACGATATGGCGCGTTCCTTTGAAACAAGCGGCCCGTTTGATCATGGCTATACCGTGCCGTTTACCACTATGCAAACCGCGACCATCCATGGCGGCATCACCAGCAACATTACTCCGGCACGGTGTAGTTTTGATTTTGAGGTGCGCTATCTGCCGAACCATTCTGCGGACGATATTTTGGATGACATCCATAACGCAGTGGCGGATCTAAGTGCAGAAATGAAGGCAGTCTCGCCGGAGGCAGGCTTTTACTGGGATATGCAGTTCGCCTATCCGGGTATGAGCAGCAGTGCGGGTTTTCCGGGGCATGATTTGATTGCGTCCTTGGTGACGGAACACAGCGATCATGTTTCCTATGGGACGGAAGGTGGTGTCTTTCAAACCTATGGCGGTATTCCGTCGGTGGTTTGCGGACCGGGGGATATCGCCGTTGCTCATAAGCCCGATGAATATATTGCAATAGATCAGATCACCAAGGGTGTGGACCTGATGAAGCGATTGGCGGCGGTATTATAAGTTCCGTATTCTTCCGTGACATTGCGGCAGGATCAGTTCATAAACGCCGCAGCCCGAAAATTGCCCAAATCCTGAGACGAAAATGACTGAACAGACCTCCAAAGCACCATTCCATTCCGAACTTTTGATGCCTGCGGGCTCTTTGGAAAAGTTGAAGACTGCCATCCTTTATGGGGCCGATGCGGTGTATATGGGGACGCCGGATATGTCTTTGCGTTCGTCGTCGGAATTGACGCTGGATGATGTGGTTACGGGGATTGATTTCGCCCATCAGCATGGCAAACGGGTGTATCTGACGCTGAACCTTTATGCGCACAACAAAGATATCGGTAAGCTGGAACATTATGTGGATACGGTGCGCAAGGTGCAGCCTGATGGTCTGATTGTGGCAGATCCCGGCGTATTTATGTACGTGAAACAGCGCGCACCGGAACTTGAACTGCATATCTCGACACAGGCGAATATCTGTTCTTGGCAATCGGTACAGTTCTGGAAGGATATGGGCGCGGAACAAGTGGTTCTGGCTCGTGAAGTGACTTATCAGGAATTGAAGGAAATCCGTGAAAAGTGCTCCGACATCAAATTGGAAGCTTTCATTCACGGTGCCATGTGCATGACCTATTCCGGGCGGTGTTTGCTGTCCAATTTCATGGCAGAGCGTGGTGCGAACCAAGGGGCATGCGCCAACAGTTGCCGTTGGAAATATAAGCTGCATGTGCAGTTGAAGGACGGCACTGTCGACGAACTGACGATCACGGAAGATAATCAGGATTTGTTCAACTTCCTGTTAGAAGAAGAAGTTCGTCCCGGCGAATTTATGGAAATTAAGGAAACCGAACGGGGTGCCTATATCTTTAACTCCCGCGATCTTTGCTTAATGCCGAAATTGCCGGAGTTACTGGAGATCGGCATCGATTCTCTAAAGGTCGAGGGGCGCAGCAAAAGCCCATATTACGCCGGGATCGTTGCGCGGGCTTATCGCATGGCAATTGACGATTGGCGGCGCGACCCAGAAAATTGGAAACCTGAACCCTACATGAAGGAACTGCGCACGGTGCCGAGCCGTGGCTATACAACTGCGTTCCACGATGGGCGACTGACCAATTATTCCCACGGGTATGATGAAACCACGGCGGTGGCGGATTGGGAATACGCGGGTGTGATTCATGATGTGGTCGATGACGCATTCTATGTGCAACCAAAGAACAAGTTAGTGCCCGGTGATGTGTTGGAATTCGTTTCGCCCTATCGTCGGGAACCGCTGTTGGTCCGGGTGTATGATTTTGTGGATGCCTATTCAGGCAAGGTCTATGAAAATGCCAATGCCGGGCAAAAAATGATCCTGCGGATTCCATTTGATCTGATTCATAACGAAACCCCGGAAGACTTAATCGCGGACTTCCCGCCGATGACGATTATTCGGAAAGATCGGGCTTTGACCTGCGATCAGTGGGCGCGGATCAAGGTGGATAAGGCGGCTTTGAACGTAGAATTGGAAAAAGGCCCGAAAGCCAAACGCGATGCGGACTATGATGTTGCTCGCGATGAGCTACAGACTGCATTGGAAGAACGCGATGCGGATCGGACCTTTAAAACGCCACGTCTTGGCACGGGGGGATGCTGTGGGCGTGGTTGCAATGGTTGTCATATTTTCTGGCACGATCCGCAATATGCCAAAGCCCGTGAACTGTTGGCGGCAAAAAAACAGGGTGAACGCCTTGATAAATCCATGCGGATTAAGCCGGAACTGTTGAAGCCTGATGCTCCGATCCTGTCATTGGAATAGAGCGTCTATCGGCTTGCCGGCCTTCCATTCGGTTTCCAATTCCGGATGGCGCAGGACTGCCGCTAGGGCGGGTTGAAACAGAACTTGTTCCTTGTCCCGTCCCTGTTTCAGGGCTGCGCCCTGAAGGGCCGTGGTCGCCATTTCGTATACCCGATAAATTAAGGAATGTTGGGGCACGGTTGCGTTCGCATTGCCTCGTTCGGATACCAGCCCTTGACACAGACGGACATCGGCAGATGTGAAAGCGCGGCAGGAAATGGGGCGTATGTCATAGATCGTGCAGGCAGCTTCTGCGTTTAGGAATGGACAGGGGGGAAGAGTGCCTTGTTCCCGTGCAGTGGTGTATAGGTCAAGTCTCTGAATCAAATCGTCAATTTCGGTATTCGCCCAGGTCTGGCGTAGGTGAGCCGCAATATGAAATACAATTTGCGCAGGGCATTTCACCGTCAAGTGACAGCAATAAGCACAGCTTTTCCTGCACGCCAAAGGTTGGGTATTTAGGCGGCTTTTCCGAAGATCTTGAACTGCATGGTCCGTATAGGCGTACAGATAGGGCAGGGTGCTTTCTGCGCCATCGTTGTCCAATACGTAGTCATACAAGTGGTAACCAATGGATTTGAACAGCCCATCATAAAGGGCTTCAAGCTCCGCCGTTCGGTTTTCCAGATTAATCAGGTCCGAAGAGAATCTGTTGCAGGCAGAGGTCTCGGTCATGGCTGGGCAACGGCTCTTTTCGGTTCGTAATAGGAATGATTGAACAGGGAGTGGCGATTCCGTCCAGAGGTCTTTGCGTGGTACATGGCGGTGTCAGCCATGTCCAGCAGCTCACTTTGGGTTGCGTTGGCGGCCTGTTCCGTTGACGCGATGCCGATGCTGATGGTGATGTGCGGCGCGACTGGAGAGGTGGGGTGAATGATATTGAGTGCGTGGATGGAATTTTGCATGCGGTTGACGACTTCGATGGCACCGCATTCGTTGGTTTCGGGCAAAATTACGGCGAACTCCTCCCCGCCAAAGCGGGCAATGGTATCCACCTGCCGCATCAGGGATGCGGATAAAGCCATGGCAACCCGTTTCAGGCATTGGTCCCCGGCAATATGCCCTAAGGTATCGTTGTAGTTCTTGAAGTAATCAATATCAGCAAAGACAAGCGTCAGGGGGCGGCCTGCGCGGTGACAGCGATGCCATTCATAGTCGAATTTCTCGTCAAAGCTGAGGCGGTTGGGGATGTTAGTCAGGCGGTCGGTGCGCGACAAAACGTTCAGATACTCGTTACGCTCCTCAAGCAGGGACTGCAATCGTTCCAACTCGGTAATTTTGGCATCCAGTTCCCGAGTTTTGTTCTGGAGTGCTTGTTTTTGGCGATGAAGTTCCAGAAAAACGTTTACCTTGCTTTTCAGGACTTCTGCGTTCAGCGGCTTGGGCAAATAGTCTACTGCGCCGCTATCATAGCCGCGGAAGATGAACTCCCGTTCCGTGCGGTTTGCCGTGACAAAAATAATCGGGATATGCCGCGTCCGGTTGTTGCTGCGCATCAATTCGGCAGTTTCGAACCCGTCCATTTCCGGCATTTGCACATCCATCAGAGTGATGGCGAATTCATGGGTCAGGGTCTTTGCCAAGGCTTCATTGCCAGACGATGCCCGCACAACGTTAATCCCTGGTTCAGCCAACAGGTTTTCCAGGACAAACAGATTATTGGGGTTGTCGTCGACAATCAGGATATCTGCTGCCATATAGCTTAGCTCTCTGTGCTTAAAAACCTGAGGTACGGGCCAATTTCTTCCAGTGGAAGCACGATGTCTGCTTTACAGGCGTTCAATGCAGCCATGGGCATGATATCCGTTTCAGCCGTTGCCGGGGTTTGGACTATGGTTAACCCGCCAAGGGCCTTGACGCTTGCCAAGCCATCTGCACCATCGCTGCTTGCGCCGGTCAGGATAACACCCACAAGAGAAGAACAAAAGGCTTCAGCAGCGGATTGAAACAAAATATCAATGGAAGGACGGGAAAATAGGTGTGGAGCCTCACCCGAAAGGCTGAAACTTTTGTCTGCTTCAATCATGAGGTGGTAATTCGCCGGAGCAAAATAGACATGACCGTAAAGTAGAGGCTCTTTCTCTTCTGCCTCTTTCACGCGAACAGTACAAAGTTCATCGAATCTTCTGGCTATGCTGTCATTGGCGTTTGCCGGGATATGCTGAACAATGGCAACCGGGGGGCAGGTGAGGGGCAAGTGTGGCAGGATTTTCCCTAAGGCATGCAAACCACCGGCAGAGGCCCCGATGACTATCGCTTTTGGTTTCATGGTAGAAGGCCGCCTATTGGGGGGTGATTGCTGCGCTTGCGATAGATTTTTGATTTTTCATCAACGATCTCAAACTCATCCGCATAGTCTGTAAAGCGCAGAGTTTCTTTGGTGCCGATACATAAAAAACCACCATGGCACAGGCTGTTGTAGAACAGTTTCAGAACATGGTTTTGCAGGTCTTCAGCAAAATAGATCAATACATTCCGGCAGAAAATCATATGCATTTCACCAAATACACCATCTGTGACAAGATTGTGTTGAGAAAACAGCATGTTATCCTTTAGGCGGGTGGTCATTGCCACGGAGTCATAGGCCGCAGTGTAATAGTCTGAGAATGCCCGTGTTCCTCCGGCCTGTTGGTAATTCTTGGTGTAATCCTTGATCAGGTCTGCCGGGTAGATCCCTTGTCGCGCCGCATCCAAAACGCCGTCATTGATGTCTGTAGCGTACTGTTGGGTGCGGTCCTTCATGCCTTCTTCTTCCAGCAATATGGCGGTGGAATAGACTTCCTGCCCTGCTGCACAGCCTGCATGCCAGACCTTGATGAAGGGAAAGGTCTTTAAATGCGGGACAACGTTTTTCCTGATGCTTTGATAAACAAACGGATCACGGAACATTTCCGACACATTAATGGACAAGGCGGTCAGCACATCTTCGAAAAAATCCTCGTCATAGATCAGTCGATGGGTGACCGCGCAGAGTGAGTCCAATCCGCTGCGTTTGCGGACGTGTTCCAGCCGACGATTGATGTGCGCGCGTGAATAGCCCCGGAAGTCGTAGCCTGACTTTTGAAAAATGGCTTCAAGCAACAAGGATAGTTCGAGCTGTCGATTGGCTTGCAGGGTTTCGGATGTTTGCATCATTTATACAACCAGACCCGGAGTAAGGAGAGCAGTTTTTCCGTATCCACTGGCTTGGCGAGGTAGTCGTTGGCCCCGGCTTCGATGCAGGTGTTGCGATCCCCCTTCATGGCTTTGGCGGTCAAGGCAATAATCGGCAGTTTGGCATGGGCCCGGATTTTCCTGATTTCCCGCATGGCTTGATACCCGTCCATTTCCGGCATCATAATATCCATCAGAATCAGATCGGTTTCCGGGTGCTGTTCCAGCTTATCAAGGCTTTCTTTGCCATTACGTGCCACAACGATGCGAACGTCTTTATCTTCCAGCACGCTGGACAGGGCAAAGACATTACGCATGTCATCATCCACCAGCAAAATGGTGCGATCTTTCAATGCGGCATCACGGTCGTGCAAAGTTCGCATGACTGCCCGTTGATGTTCCGGCAGGGCGGATTGAACCCTGTGCAGGAACAGGGCACTTTCATCCAGCAAGCGTTCGGGGGAGCGGACCCCCTTGATGATGATGCTTTCTGCATGATGGCGGAGTTCCTGCTCTTCTTCTTTGCTCAGCTCGCGCCCCGTATAGATAATGACGGGCAGATGTTCGTTGCCTTCGATGTTTTGCATGGCCTGCAACAGGTCAAAACCGCTCATGTCCTGTAGGCCAAGGTCCAAAATCATACAGTCAAAACGTTGGTGTTGCAGGCAATCCAGTGCCGCTTTGCCGGATTGTACGCAGGTGCTGACAACATCGCCGTTGCCGATCAATTGCTTGATGGCATTACCTTGGTCCAGATCATCCTCAACAATTAAAAGATTGCTGACCGGTTTTTCCAGCATGGTTTCAATTTTGCCAAAGGCTGCGTCCATGGCTTCGACTGTGATTGGTTTGGTCAGGAAGCCGATCGCGCCTTTTTGCATGGCCCGCAGTTCGCTGTGGGTGCCGGAAATGAAGTGGACCGGAATGTGGCGAGTTTCCGGGTTGTCTTTCAGGCGGTCCATGACCTCCCAGCCATCAATCCCGGGAAGTCCAACGTCCAACAAAATAGCATGAGGCTTAAAGAAATCAGCAAAGTGCAGTCCGGTTTTGCCATCCTCTGCAATCAGGCATTTGAATCCGCGGTCATGGGCCAAGTCTCGCAAGATTTCCGCCGATGTCGGATCATCCTCGATGATAAGGATGGATTTCTCATCAGGTGTAAGTGATCTGCGATCATCGGCGACTTCTGTTGAAAGATCGTCGTCTTCCATAGGAATTTCAGCCACGGTAACGACGGTGCGTTCGATTGTCGGCGGCTTGATCTGTTCTGTCGGGTGTGCTGTGGTCGTGAGTGTTTCCAACGGCTTCGCTGGGACTGATTTGTTTTCTAATATGGCAGCAGTCGGAGAGAGCTTTGTCGATGTAACGGTTTCGACAGCTGCGATCGGCAGGAAAATGGTAAACGTGCTGCCCTCACCCGGCGTGCTTTCCAAGGTAATGGTGCCGCCAAGGGCTGCGGTCAGACTGCGGGAGATAGACAAGCCAAGTCCGGTTCCACCGTATTTGCGGCTGGTTCCGCCGTCGGCTTGTTGGAAAGCCTCAAATATATCTCTTTGGCGTTCTTTGGGAATGCCGATCCCTTCATCCTTCACCTTAAAGGCAATGGTCTCTTCGGCGCTATGCTCCCAGCCAAATGGCAGTTCAGTGGTTTGGGGGCGATTGATGTTCAATTCAACGCGCTGCCCGGGATTTGTAAATTTAAATGCATTGGACAACAGATTGCGGGCAACCTGAAGCAAGCGATGCGGGTCTGTGACAATGGTTTCCGCTGCACCATCGGCAATGACCATATCAAATGCAATATTACGGTCCTGTGCCACATCAATAAAGGTGCGGCGAATATCTGCCGCGATGGTTTGCACTTTGACGGATTCAAAGTGCAGGTCCATTTTGCCCGCCTCAACTTTTGACAGGTCCAAGATATCGTTAATCAGTTTTAACAGGTCGCTACCGGAACTGTTGATCGTGCGTGCAGATTCGATCTGACGATTGGACAGGTTTCTATCGCGATTCTCCGCCAACAATTGAGACAGGATCAGAATGCTGTTCAGGGGCGTCCGCAATTCGTGACTCATGTTGGCCAAAAATTCGGATTTGTACTGATTGGCTTTTTCCAGTTCAGAGATTTTTTCACGAATTTGGTCGCGGGTTCGAAGAATTTCGGTGTTTTTTACCTCCATTTCCCGGTTCTGCGCTTCAAGGTCACGGCTGCGTTCTTCCAATTCCTCATTGGTGACGCGCAGTTCTTCCTGCTGGCTTTGCAATTCGTTTTCGGAATTTCGCAATGCCCGGGTTTGTTCTTCCAACTCTTCGTTGATGACCCGCAACTCTTCTTGTTGGGTTTGTAGTTCCCGTTCGGATTCAATCAACGCCTGTGCTTGGCGAGTTAGTTCTTCGTTGCTGATCCGAAGCTCGTTTTCCTGATTTTGCGCCCGCTTCAGCAGTGTTTGAATGGTGGCATGATTTTGTGCCGCAGCCAGCAGGGTACCAATGCTGCCGCTATTTTCACGGACAAAACGTTGCTGATGTTCAGAGAAAGGCTCGAAACTTCCGATCAACAATACGGCAAGGGTTCGATCTTCGAACCGGATGGGGGAGGCAATGAAATGGGTAGGTGCCACAGCCCCGGCCCCGTAATCCACGACCGGGACAGTATCTTTCGGGAAGCTGAATTCCAGCATGGATCGGCTTTGTGCTGCCTGCCCAATCATGCCTTCGCCGAAGTGCATATCCCGGAAGCGTTCACTGTCCACATGGGTCCAGCCCTTGTGAGCTGCAAGGCTGAGGGATTTTCCATCGTCGTTGACAAGGTAAAAGCCAGTTAATGGAGCTTCCAGATGTAGGCCGATGACGTCCAGAACATTATGGGCCAGATTGTCCGGGTCGTGCTCGCCGCGCAACTCGTCATCCAGCTTTTCCATGCCGGATGACATCCAGTCAATTTCATAGAGCTTGCGTGCCATGGTGTCCAAGGCTCGGCCTAAGATGCCGATTTCATCCCGACGGGTGAGACCAAGGTTGGCGGTGAATTTGCCAGAGGCAATGGCTTGCGCGAATTCCGTGGCTTTGATGATTGGTCCCGTGAAGCTGGAAGCAAAGGCGAAGGCGCCGCCAATAACAATTCCGATCAAGGCAAGTGCCAGCAAGCCCGTGTTGATGGCAAAACCGTGAATGGGAGCCATAACTTCACTACGGTCCAGCTTGGATACCAGCAGCCAGTTTAGATTCAAAATATTCAGGGTGTGCCCGGCCACCAATACCTGACTGTCAGAACTGTCCTTGTATTCCCCCATCAGCCCTTGGGCTTTGCGGGCTCGTACGTCGTTCCAATAGGGCAGTTCCGGCATTGTGGTGCCCATGGTCCATCGTCCATCGCCTGTACTGTGCACGGTGGTGCGAAATTCGTACTTATTATCCTGGGGCAGATAGGCGACGATATAGGACTCCCCGGTTTTCCCCATGCCATCACGGGAGGCAACAATTGCATCAATCAGTTCCGGACCAAGGGTCGCAACGATGATGCCGCTTAAGGCGCCAGCAGAGTTAAAGAACGGTTGACCAATATAGGCCACATAATTCACATGGCCTTGATCATCATGTTGGGCGGAGAAATCCGAAATAAACGGTTGTTGGTTTGTCTTGATTGTGGAGACCAAATGGCTGAGTGGGGTAGCCAATTCTGTCCCGCGATGAACGGAGGTTCCAACCCGTGGGTTTTGCGCAACGGAAAACAAAATGTTCCCATCTTCAGGGGATAACAGCATCAAGTCTTGATAACGATAAGTGCCGACGTATTGTTTCAATGATGATGCGTAGCGCGCGTAAAGTTGTTTATAGGCATCGGTTGCGGCGTAGGAAACGGTCCCGAATTTTGTTTTGTCGCGCAGCTCATCAATTTTAAAAAACAAATCGATAATGTCATTGCGGCGGTTGAGCCGTTCCAAAGAATCCAGCCGGACGTCAAAGTCATGCTCTATCCGGTTCTTGCGCAGGCTTTGAACCGTGGTGAGCTGGTCAAATGCCTTATTGATCAGGGCATCTGATGACAGATGTGTGGCGTGAACACCAACCAGAATTAAGGGAAGAATTCCTGCAGCTAAGTAAAACAGCAGTAATTTGCGCTTGATGGATGAAATGCTTAAACGCATGCCAGTGATCCCGTCCCCAAATGCCTGTTTTAAGCGGCATAACAATTCAAAAATAGAGGCGTTACCCTACTCTTGATCGTGAATCCGGTTCAATGGAATTGTCAGCCCATGGTTATATATTCTCAAACTGGGCTGACATTATGGTTGGGCAAGGAATAGCGTCAGAATTTTAGGATATCGCCAGTGCCGGTGGCCGTAACCCGGTTACCTAATGCAGTTGCCAAATAGTCTGTGGCATTTTGTCCGCTGCAATGGCAGGGGTGGACGAAACTGACGTTCCAATCGGTCAAGGCCTTTGCCGTTTCCCGCATTCTGTGGCTTGATGCGCTGTGCAGGTGGAAACCACCAATCAGGCCAAGAATTCGGTGTTCACCAGTAACCCGGCGCGCCTGATGGACTGTATTGACGATCCCGGCGTGGGCGCAGCCTGAAATAATCACCAATCCTTGATCGGTTTTGAACCACAGCGATTGATCATCGGGCACTGTATCTGGCTGTGTCCGGTCTTCGTCGAGGAAGAATGGCCCCCCGACGTCTTCATACGAATTTGCACGGGGAATTTCGCCGGTCGTCCCAACACCGGGCAGTAATTCCAAACTGGCAACAGAGCTGAAAATGCGCTGGGGCGGGAGGTTGTGTATGGCTGTGCAAACATTGGGCTGCATGCCAATGTAGCGAGGGGCTTCGTTTTCAGGAATGCTGAAGCGTTGCCGGAAGATATCCGGATGGTGCACCAACATTGCCGATGTATTGATTTCAAGCACCTGATCCAGCGCGCCGGAATGATCAAAGTGACCGTGGCTGAGGACGATGTAGTTCGCCGTGGACAAGTCAATTCCCATTGCTGCGGCGTTGGGTATCAGGGCATTGCCCTGTCCGGTGTCGAACAGAATGTTGCCATCCGGGGTTTGAATCCAGAATGCAAGTCCGTGTTCATGAGCAAAGCCGTTGCGCTCCGCGTTCTCGACAACAACCGTAACCGTGTATTCACGTTGAGACATCGTCGGTCAACCTCCCTGTTGCGGCAGTTGTACTTTATGAATGATGCAATTACTAGGATTATTGGAAAATTGCGAATTATCTAAATTAGTGAAAGCTTTGCGTCTATTGTTCCATCATGACGCGCGCACGTCAATGATTGCTGTCACGCGGCCCCGTAATACGACTTTTCCGACTATGGTGAATCTGGTACATGTGGCGTTCATTGCTTTCGTGTGTGACACGTAAAGCCATTTTCACCCAAGGGGAGCCCTGTGTAAGGGCTGAGAGTTTGCTAATGCGCAAAGACCCTTTGAACCTGATCCGGGTTATGCCGGCGAAGGAATGGGAGTATTCAGTCATGATCTGCGTGTGCAGTCCTGCCTCTGCCTTCGTTTTGCCGTTCGTCCGGGATGTCAAACAACAGGGAGGCCAATCAAAATGTCTTCAGATTTACCGTGTGGGAAAACAGGCGTGAACCAATCTGTCCGGCGGGTGCATGTGCCGGGCGATCTCCACCGGGATTTGCGCGTTGCCATGTCCAGTTTGCGGTTGGAAAATGGTGATCGTATTCGTTTGTACGATACCAGTGGCCCTTACATAAATCCCCTACCGGGTAAGGAGGTGCCTGCACCACGCCAACCGTGGTTAAGCCAACGGCAGGATATTGTGTCGTCAACCAGTGGCGCATTAAAGGCCGCCGATGGTAAAGCCATTACGCAATTGGATTATGCTCGGGCCGGGGTGGTCACGCCGGAGATGGAATATGTGGCAATCCGTGAAAACCTTGGGCAGATCAAGGCAGACAGCCAGATTACCCCCGAATTTGTCCGGCAACAGGTGGCATGTGGGGCCGCGATTATTCCGGCAAATATTAATCATGTCGAATTGGAGCCGATGATCATCGGGCGGGCTTTCAAGGTGAAGGTTAATGCCAACATTGGCACTTCCGGCACGGTATCCGATCCGATGCAGGAAGCAGAAAAGATGGTTGATGCCGTACGTTTTGGCGCGGATACCGTCATGGACCTCTCTACTGGTGATCGCATACGTGAAACCCGCGAAGCAATTATCCGCCGATCTCCGGTCCCTATTGGCACAGTGCCTTTATACGAAGCGTTAAAACGCGTGGAAGGAAAAGCCGAGGATCTAAGCTGGCAACTCTATGCCGATGTTTTGCGTGAGCATGCGGAGCAAGGTGTGGACTATGTTACCATTCATGCGGGCGTGTTGCGTGATCATGTGGCTCATGCCAAGGGTCGGGTAACCGGAGTGGTCAGCCGTGGTGGGGCAATCATTGCCCGCTGGTGTGCGGCCCATGGTCAGGAAAATTTCCTGTACACCCATTTTGATGAGATTTGCGACATTCTTGCTGCTTATGACATGGCTGTCTCTTTGGGAGATGGTCTGCGTCCCGGCAGTACGGATGATGCTAATGATCGTGCGCAGTTTGCAGAACTGGAGACCTTGGGTGAACTGGCAAAACATGCCATGAACCGTGGTGTGCAAACCATGATCGAAGGACCGGGCCATGTGCCCATGGACAAAATTGCGGAGAATATGGAGCGTCATGGCGCGTATTGTGGTGAAGCACCGCTTTATACCCTTGGCCCGTTGGTAACCGATGCAGCACCTGGTTTTGATCACATTACTGGCGCTATTGGCGGTGCCATGATCGCATGGATGGGAACATCCATGTTGTGTGTGGTCACGCCGAAGGAGCACATGGGACTCCCAAACCGGAATGATGTGCGTGAAGGCGTTACCGCATTTCGGATTGCTGCCCATGCTGCTGATTTGGCAAAAGGCCACCCGGCGGCTAAGGTCCGGGACCGTGCCTTGTCCGATGCGCGGTATGATTTTCGCTGGCGGGACCAGATTGCACTATCCCTTAACCCCCATGCCGCACAGGCAATGCGGGATGCGGTTCGGGAAGAGACCGGGAGCCGCGAGGCTGAGGACGATACCCACGCCTGCACCATGTGCGGGGAGGCGTTTTGCTCCATGCGTGGGTATCGGGAAACGGTCGAGGATGATTACAAACCAGCCCTATTGAATAGTTTGTAATCGATTATAGTTCGTCCAACATGGACTGAGTAACCAGAACGACCCCGTTCTCGGTGCGATAAAAACGCTTCGCATCCAGTTCGGGGTCTTCCCCGATGATCAAACCCTGTGGAATTTTGGTTTTACGGTCAATGATTGCTTTTTTGATGGTCGCGTGCCGTCCCACATCTACGTCAGGCAGCAGCACGGAATCCTCAACCAACGTATGAGAATTTATTCGCACGTTATTGGATAGGAGGGAGCGACGCACCGTGCCGCCGGAGACAACACACCCTGCGCTGACGACGGAATCAAGTGCTTCCCCGCGCCGATCATCGTCATCAAAGACAAACTTTGCCGGAGGGCGTTGTTCCTGAGTGGTCCAGATCGGCCAATTTTCATCGTACAGGTCCAGCGCCGGTGTAACGCTGGTCAAGTCCATGTGGGCTTCCCAATAGGCATCCAGTGTTCCCACGTCGCGCCAATAGGGTTCGACTTCGGTGCTGGCCCGCACACAGCTGTCGCTGAAGGAATGGGCATAAAGGCGGGTTCTCCCGACCAGACTGGGCAACATATCCTTGCCGAAATCCCGGCTTGATCCCTGTTTGCAGGCGTCCTGCACCAGTTGGTCAAACAGGAAGTCCGCATTGAAGATGTATATCCCCATACTGGCATAGGAACGATCCGGTCTGTCCGGTAATCCCGGCGGGTCATCGGGTTTTTCCAGAAACTCTGTGATAGCCCCGGTTTCATCCGCTTTGACCACTCCGAAACCTTTGGCGGCTTCCCGTGAGACTTCAACGCATGCGACTGTGGCTTCGGCACCGCGTGCGATGTGCTCCGCCAGCATTTTGGAGTAATCTTGTTTGTAAACGTGATCCCCGGCGAGAACCAGAATGTACGTCGGATCAATTGCGCGGATGTAATCCATGTTCTGATACACCGCATCGGCGGTGCCACGATACCAGCTATCGTCATTGGGAAGTTGCTGGGCGGGCCAGATTTCAATGAATTCCTGCAATTCCGTTTTCAGGAAGCTCCAACCACGTTGCACGTGCTGGATCAGCATGTGGGAACGGTATTGCGTTGGAACGGCAACTTTGCGAATACCGGAATGGATGCAGTTGGTTAGCGGAAAGTCAATAATGCGGAACTTTCCGGCAAAGGGGACGGCAGGCTTCGCCAATGCATCTGTCAGATCCATCAGTCGACTGCCACGTCCGCCGGCGAGTACCAGGGCAAGTGTGTTTTTCAGGGACGTGTTCAGGTCGAAGGTACGTACATCCATCAATGGGTCCTCCCCGAGATTAGGCCAGAGCGTTTTTTATGCATTGGTTGTATTTAGGGTATGCTTATCTTACGTGAATCGCAAAGGCAAAACTGGGTCTTTCATATGACCTTTTCAAGGAATCAGGTGTGTAGTGGGCTTCCTGTTGTTGGGGTGTCTGTGTCATAGTAAGCATCAGTGCAGTGTTTTTTGAGGGACTGTCTCAGAATGAGAATTTTGTGTGTTGCCGGCGAAGCCTTCCCACTGGTGAAGACCGGGGGATTGGCAGATGTTGTCGGCGCCTTGCCCAAGGCATTGCTGGCGACCGGGCACGATGTGCGACTGGTGTTGCCCGGATACCCGGATGTGGTGTCCGGCGTCTTTGATGCGGAACCGCCCCTATCCCTGGGCGAGGTATTGCCGGGTTTTTCTGCGGAAATATTTTTGGCACGCATGCCTGACAGCCAGCTAAAGGTCTGGGTTGTTGATTGTCCCGCCCTGTATGAACGAAGTGGGGGGCCGTATCTGGATGAGCACGGTCATGATTGGCAGGATAATTTTGTTCGCTTTGCCCTGTTGAACCGCGTTGCCGCCTTGATCGCGGTTGGCGGTGGGATGATCGGCTGGAAACCGGATGTAGTGCATGCCCATGATTGGCAGGCCGGACTGGTGCCTGTGTATTTGCGCCAATGGCAGGGGCCGCGCCCGGCGTGTGTGTTTACCATCCATAATTTGCATTATCAGGGGATATTCGGGACTGAAATCTTGCCGCGTCTGGCAATTGACCCGAAGTACTGCACCATTCACGGCATGGAGTTTTACGGAAATATCAGCTTCCTGAAGGCAGGATTGAAATTTGCCGATGCGATCACGACGGTGAGCCCGACCTATGCCCGCGAAATTCAGACCCCGGAGTATGGTTGCCATATGGAGGGGGTGATCGGAGACCGTCGGAACGATATCCACGGTATACTGAACGGTATTGATCAAGAGGTCTGGAATCCAGAGCACGACAATTTCCTTGCCGCACCATACACAGCGGATGATTTAGCGGGCAAGGCTGCCTGTAAGGCCCGGCTTCAATCGGCTGCTGGGTTGGCTCCTGAACCCAACGCCCCAATCATTGGCATGGTTGGGCGACTGGTCTGGCAAAAAGGCGTAGACATTTTGCTGGAAGCCATGCCCCAGCTTTTGGAGATGGGCTATCAATTCATCATTCAGGGAACCGGGGAGCCGCATCTGGAACAATTGTGCCGTAAAGCCGCAGCCGAAGCCCGTGGGCAAGTCGCGGTGAATATTGGCTATGATGAAGGCTTTGCTCATGTAATTATGGGTGGATCGGATATCCTAGCGGTTCCTTCCCGATTTGAACCGTGCGGGCTGACGCAGTTGTATGCTTTGCGCTATGGCACGTTGCCGCTGGTTCGTCGTACGGGTGGCCTTGCGGATAGTGTGCAGGATGTGCGTGAGGGAGAAGGTGGGACCGGGTTTGTCTTTGACAGCGAAACCGCTGGGGAACTGATCACGGCGATGACCACGGCCCGTGATTTGTACAATCGCCCTGCAGTTTGGCAGGGAATTCAACGCTGCGCCATGCAGCAGGACTTTTCATGGCAGAGTGCCGCATTACATTATCTGAGTGTGTTTGATCACGTTTGCCGGAAATAAAAGGCAAACTCAGCAGGGAAGGTGCGAAAATGTCGATGTTGGTCACCGGAGAACAACGCCTCGAAAAACCGATGATTGGGGTGTTCAAAGACAAGGACAGTCTCAAGAAAGCCCTGCAACAATCCATGATTCGTATGGTTGGACGTGAACCCAACGGAGCCAGTGATCGCGATTGGTTTCTTGCGTTAGCCCACTTGTTGCGCTTCGTCTTGAGTGAACGCAACGTCCATACGTCTTATCAATGCTATGAGCGTGATGAGAAAATGGTCTACTACCTGTCCATGGAGTACCTGATTGGACGCTCCTTGCAAAAGGTTCTGTATGACCTCGGTGTCATGGATATCACGCTGGAAACCCTGCAAGAATTGAACCTGAATTTTGAAGCATTGGAGTGCTTCGAATATGATGCAGCCTTGGGTAATGGTGGTCTGGGCCGATTGGCGGCCTGTTTCCTCGACTCATTGGTGACACACGATTACCCCAGTATTGGTTATGGCATCCGCTATGAATATGGGATGTTCACGCAGCGGATCGAAGAAGGTCAACAGCGCGAACAACCGGAAAACTGGTTGCGGTACGGAAACCCTTGGGAAGTGGCCCGCCCGTCGGTGCTGTATATCGTCCGTTTCGGCGGGCGGAATCTGTGCTATCGCAATGCTCAGGGCGAAGATGAATGTGTCTGGGTCGATGCCGAAGAAGTCATGGCCATGGCATTTGATGTGCCGGTTTCCGGTTTTGATACGGAAACGGTTGGGAATCTCCGCTTGTGGTCGGCGCGGTCCACCCGTGAATTTGATCTCGAGTACTTCAATCAGGGCAACTATATCGAGGCGGTTCGCAGTAAGACCATTTCGGAAACCTTATCCAAGGTGCTTTATCCCAATGACAAAAGCGTGGATGGTCAGGAACTGCGCTTGAAGCAGGAATATTTCTTTGTCAGCGCATCCCTGCAGGACATCATTCACCGTCATTTGCGCACCCATGCTGATTTGCGCAAGTTGCATGAGCATGTGGCGATTCAGTTGAACGATACCCACCCGGCCTTGGGTGTGGCGGAACTGATGCGTTTGCTGATTGATGATCACAAATTCTCGTTCAATGATGCATGGGATGTTACACAAAATACCTTTGCCTATACCAACCACACTCTGTTGCCTGAAGCATTGGAAACGTGGCCGATTACTATGCTGCAAACCATTTTGCCACGGCACTTGGAACTGATTTATGAGATCAACGATATGTTCCTGCGTGAAGTGCGGCGACAGTTCCCCGGCGATGGTAACATTCTGGGGCGGGTTTCCCTTGTGGATGACCAAACCCAACGTATCCGCATGGCGCACTTGGCGGTGGTCGGCAGTCATAAGGTCAATGGGGTTGCCGCCTTGCATACCAAATTGCTAAGGGAAGGGCTGTTCCGGGACTTTGCGGCAATTTGGCCACATAAATTTGTGAATATGACCAACGGGATTACGCCCCGGCGCTGGCTGAAACAAGCCAATCCGAAGCTGTCAGCCCTGATTAGTGATGCTATCGGGGGCGGTTGGGAAAAGGATCTGGATCGCCTGCGGGAATTGGTGCCATTTGCGGAAAATAAGGATTTCCGCAAGCAGTTCCGGGACATCAAATACGCAAATAAACAGGCATTGGCGCAGGAGGTTTATCGCACGACTAAGCTTGACCTTGACCCCGGTAGCCTATTCGACACCCAGATTAAACGTTTCCACGAATACAAACGGCAGTTGTTGAACGTTCTGCATGTGATTACCCGCTACAACCGGATTAAGGCAGACCCAACTGCAGATATCACTCCGCGGACGATCATGTTCGCCGGGAAAGCTGCGCCGGGCTATGACATGGCAAAGCTGATTATTCGTTTGGTTCTGGATGTGTCGGAAACCATCAATCATGACCGTGACGTGCGGGATCTCCTAAAGGTTTCGTTTATCCCGGATTACAAAGTTTCTTCTGCCGAAATCATTATTCCCGGTAGTGAGCTGTCGGAACAGATTTCCACAGCAGGAACTGAGGCGTCCGGTACGGGCAATATGAAGTTTGCCCTGAACGGAGCCTTGACCATCGGCACTATGGATGGGGCGAATGTGGAAATTTATGAAGAGGTCGGGGCCGACAATATCTTTATCTTTGGTGCAGATGTGGCGGAGGCCGCAGCCCTGCGCAGCGGTCATTACGACCCGTGGGAATACTATAACCAGAATCAGGAACTGCGTCAGGTTCTGGATATGATTCGTAGCGGGTATTTCTCACCCAATGAGCCGACCCGTTATAAACCCATTTTGGATACCTTGTTGCGTGGTGGCGACCATTACCTGTTGCTGGCAGATTATGCGGATTACATTGCCTGTCAGGAAGAGGTGGATAAGGTTTATGCTGACCCAGAGGATTGGACCCGCCGCGCCATTATGAATGTGGCGAATATGGGGAAATTCTCGTCAGATCGGACGATCCATCAATACGCCAAAGATATCTGGAATATTAAGCCACAGCGCCTGTAACGAATACACGGACACAAAAAACGCGGAGTTTCGGCTCCGCGTTTTTTTGTGATGGCGAACCTTATTCCAGCTCAGCCTCTGCTTGTTCCAACATTTCCATCGCCTGCATCCAGTCGGCTTCAACATCAGTGATGCGTTGGCTGACGGTGCCCATTTCCTTTTGCAAGGTGATGACTTTGTCGGCTTTGTCCCCTTCGTATAACGCCGGGTCAGCCAATGCTGTTTCCAGCTTTTCATGTTGGGCGTTCAGCTTTTCCAACAGTTTTTCAGCGTCTTGGACCCGTTTTTTTGCGGGTGCAAGCAAAGTACGGCGTTCGGCTTTATTTTTACGTTCCTGTCTGCGGTCATTGGTTGGACGATCATCGGTTTTGTCGATCCCGTTGGCTTCACGGTTGGCGGCACGGCGTTCTTCCAACAGCAAGCGACGGTATTCTTTCAAATCATCGTTAAATGGTTGGCATTTGCCATCGTGCACACGCCATAGACGGTCAGCGACCATTTCCACCAAATGGGTGTCGTGGCTGATCAGAATTACGGCGCCATCAAAGGCGTTAAGGGCAGAGATCAACGCCTGACGTGAATCGATGTCCAAGTGGTTGGTCGGCTCATCAAGGATCAGAATGTGTGGAGCTTCCCGCGTCATCAGGGCAAATAGCAAGCGTGCTTTCTCCCCACCGGATAGGGTTCCGACCTTACTGTCTGCCAAATCACCACTAAAGCCAAACCGCCCAAGGTGTGCGCGGATTTTAGCCTCCGTCGCCATGGGCATAATTTTTTCCATATGCTCAAACGGCGAGGTGTCAATGTTCAATTCGTCGGTCTGGTGTTGGGCAAAGTAGCCGATTTTCAGGCGGTTGGATTTGCGGATATGCCCATCCATCAACGGCAGACGTTCGGATAACAGTTTTGCCAGCGTCGATTTACCGTTGCCGTTGGCTCCGAGCAGGGCAATGCGGTCATCTCCATCGATTCTGAGGTCCAGATTCTTTAGAACAGGTTTGCCGTCATAGCCGATAACGCCATTTTCAATGGTGATGAGTGGCGGGGATAGATGATCCGGGTCAGGAAATTCAAAGGTTATGCCTTTTTCCTCAACAATTGGTACCGCAACTTCCATGCGCTCCAGCATCTTGATCCGGCTTTGGGCCTGTTTGGCTTTGGTCGCTTTGGCGCGGAACCGGTCAATGAAGCTTTGAATCTTGCGACGTTGTTCCAACTGCTTGGTTAAAGCTTTTGCAGCAAGGTCTAACTTCATGCGGCGGGTGCGCTCAAAAGTATCGTAATTGCCTTGGTACGCGGTCAGCCGTTGCTGGTCCAAATGGACAATGCGATCCGGCACTGTGTTCAGCAGGTCGCGATCGTGGCTGATGATAACCAAGGTGCCGGGATAGCTTGCCAAGTGATTTTGCAGCCAAAGGGTGGCTTCCAGATCAAGGTGGTTGGTCGGTTCGTCCAACAGCAAAAGTTCCGGGCGCGGGAATAGGGCCGCAGCAAGGGCGACCCGCATTTGCCAGCCACCGGAATAATGGGCCACCAAATCACTATGTTGCTCAGTCGCGAAACCAAGGCCATTAAGGATGGCTGCTGCACGGGCCGGGGCCGCATGGGCATCAATAGCAATCAGGCGTTCGTGTATTTCCGCAATCCGCAGTCCTGCACTTTCGGATACCTGACCATTCAGAGAGTCCAGTTCATCCAAAAGATTTTTGCGTTCTACATCCGCATCCAGAACGCATTGCAGCAAAGTTTTGCTGCCATCGGGGGCATCCTGTGACACCCAGCCAAGGCGCGCACGGGGGCGCAGGGAAATACTGCCCGCAGCTGGGGCGAGCTCCTGCCGGATCAGTTTGAATAATGTGGTTTTGCCGCTGCCGTTTCGTCCTACCAAACCGACCCGCTGATTCGCTGCAATATGCAGGGTAGCGTCGTTAAGAAGTAGGCGAGGACCAATACGGTAGGATAGGGAATTGATATGTAACATGGGCGTCTCATAGCATACAGAAGCCCCGTATACCAACGGTTTGCGCGGCTTTGCGTAACAATTTGCAACAAAGATTGAAATAATCCAGAGCCGACGGTTGCGTTTCCATGGCGATGAGAGTATGTAAACGCGCTGTTGTGCCCTTCGGGGCTGTTTACACGCGTCCGGACATAATGTGTATGGTTTCGTCCGGATGAACTCTCTTAAGATCAAGATAAAGGGTTTCAACATGGCCGTTGAACGCACGTTGTCTATCGTTAAGCCGGACGCCACGCGCCGCAACCTCGTCGGCAAAATCTGCGCCCGCTTCGAAGAAGCTGGCCTGCGTATCGTTGCTCAAAAGCGTCTGCAGTTGACCAAAGCTCAAGCCGAAGCATTCTATGCCGTTCACAAAGAACGCGCATTCTTTGGCGAATTGGTTGACTTCATGATCTCTGGCCCGGTTGTGGTTCAGGTTCTGGAAGGCGAAGATGCAATCGCTCGTAACCGTGAAATCATGGGCGCCACCAACCCGGCACAAGCTGCTGAAGGCACCATCCGTAAAGATTTCGCTGAGTCCATCGAAGCCAACTCCGTGCATGGTTCCGACGCACCGGAAACCGCAGCAGAAGAAATCGCATTCTTCTTCAGCAAGCTGGAACAGGTCGGCTAATCGCCTGAACCGTTTAAGCAAAAAAACGCCTCGGGTCATTCCGGGGCGTTTTTTATTTGCCTATTCCGCTGCTGAGATGTGGAGTGGCTGGTGAACGTACTGGTCTCGGCCCTGTTTCTTGGCTTGATACAGGCTTTGATCCGCTTCACGGATAAGATCAATGGTGTCCAATCCTTCCCGCATCAGGCCAATTCCGATGCTAACGGTCACTGAAATTTGATCGGGCAGGACAAGGTTACGAACACCTTCGCAAATTTTATGGCCCAAAGCCAAGGCACCCTCTTGGTCTGCATTTGGACACAGGATCATGAATTCTTCGCCGCCCCAGCGCCCTAGAGTGTCCGTGTTGCGAACGGTGCTTTTCAGTTCTTCTGCCAACGCGATCAGAATTTTATCACCCACAAGATGGCCTTTGGTGTCGTTGATTCTTTTGAAATAATCCACGTCCACGATCAGCACGGCAAACGAACCACCGTAACGTTTGAATCTGGCAAACTCGTGGCTGAGGTTTTCATCAAGAAAACGTCGGTTTTTGAGGCCGGTTAACTGATCGGTATTGGACAGGTCTTTGTATTTCCGTTTTTCCTCAGCCAAGGCGAGATTGAGAACCGTCAGTGCTTGGGCTTTGGATAACAGTTCATTTTCGGCCAGTTGAGCGACCTTACTGGCAATGTCGCCGATTTCATTGGGGGGATAGGTTTGGGCCGACGTGGGTAGGGCAGTGCCGCTTGTTAGGCATTCAAGCTGTGTTTTCAATTGCTTAAGTGGTGTGATGATTTTCTTCGCTGTGGTCTTGGCGAGCCACGCGGCGCCGCTGGCGGCCCCCAACAAAACCAGAGCAAAACATGCAGCCGCCTGCCATGCGAAATTGGTGAACAGCTTCCATTCATCCATAACGGTCGCAACGACCCAGCCATTCTCAGGCAGTTTATTGTAGTAGCCGATTTTGCGTGTGCCGTTGAGGTCGTACGAATAAAACCCTGCCGAAGCGGAGAAAGTCACATCCTTATCCAAGTTGTTAACCTTGATGAGTGTCTTGCCGATCAGGCTTGGGTCATGGTGAAAAAGAAACTTCCCTTCAGACTGAAGGACATAGGAATGAGCAAGTTTATAAATGTCGTGCTGTGTGTTCAGAAGATCTTTGATAAAGCCAAGATTAATGTCAAAGGCCACGACACCTGTGATTTTCATATTGTCATTCAACAGAACCTTGCTGGTCGATACCATCCATTGCTGTGTATTGATGTCTTGATAGGCGGTGCCAATGGAAACGTCAGGGGCATGCTGCATGGCTTGCCTGTACCACGGTCGTTGCGTCGGGTCAAAATTGGGTGGTGGAATGTAGTCAGTGATAACCAGAGTCTTGTGTTGCTCATAGCCAGAATACAGGTAGCGTATACGGTTATTGGACTGCCGAATGGACTTATAAAAGGATTCCAATTTTAGAGTATGCTGAGGCGAAGGCGTATAATTTCTGACAATATCCTGTTGGGCAAGGAATGTGATTGTGCTTCTGGCCTCGTGGAATGAGTTCTCAATCAATTTGGTCAGAGACTGATTTGCCGCCTGTAGCTCATTCAGACTTTGTTCGCGCTGAACCTTGTAAAACAGGAATGATAGGCTGCCGCCCAATATCATGACGATCAATGCAATAAACAGCATGCTCTGTCTAAGCAAATCTCGCGCAATCGATGAGGACTTCATTGCAGAGTATAGTGCTGGTTTGGCTTTCATTTGCCACCTTGCTGGACTGAACCTACACGCAGTGTATTGTCGAAATATATTTGGTGTTTGGTCTTGCTACTGAGTGCCGACGCTGACCAGCGTCCAATAGCACATTTGCATGTAAATAGCCCCCATGTTGTGAGTATGGGGGCTAAATTCAAGGTTTAATTGTCTCTTTGTTCGGATGGACGCCAGGTTTCGTCTTGTTTAGCGTCAATAATGCTGCGCCGGATGCTTCTGGTGCGGGTAAAGCATGCTTCCAATGTGTCCCCTTCACCACGCCGGATGGCCCGTTGCAGAGCAGTTAAGTCCTCGGTGTAGCGTTGCAGGACATCCAAGACTGCATCACGGTTGGTTAGAAAGACATCGCGCCACATGACTGGGTCCGATGCGGCAATCCGGGTGAAATCCCGGAAGCCGGAGGCTGAGTATTGGATGACTTCCTCTTGGATATCTGTGCCAAGATCAGCCGCAGTGCCAACAATGGAGTAGGCGATCAAATGCGGCAAATGGGAGGTAATTGCCAGTACCCGGTCATGGTGTTCCGGGCTCATGCATTCCACATTGCTGCCAATTGCCCGCCACAGCAGACGCATGGAATCCACCGCACTTTGTGGGGTTTTATCGGTCGGGGTCAGAATGCACCAACGCCCGTTGAACAAACCGGGGAAGCCACTTTCCGGGCCGGAGTTTTCCGTGCCAGCAATGGGGTGACCCGGAACGAACGCAACGTTGTCAGGCAGATGTTTACCCATGTCTTTGACGACAGAGGCCTTGACTGAGCCAACGTCACTGATAATCGCCCCCGGTTTTAGGTGTGGGGCAATGGTTTCCGCGACTTTGCCACAGGCACCGACCGGAACGCAGATCATGACGAGATCCGCATCCTTAACAATACGTCCCATATCTGTGGATGCTTCATCCACGATATTTAGGCTTAGGGCGGTATCAAGGGTTTCCTGACGGCGAGAGGTTGCCTTCAGGGTTTTGGCGAGTCCCGCCCGGCGAATTGCCAGAGCCATAGACGCACCAATCAGGCCGATCCCAACAAAAGCCACAGTGTCAAAGATCGGAGTTTCAAGTTTCTTAAGCGGCATTGTGTCAGCCCTTTTTCAAATGTTCCTGTGCAAAGTCTGCAAGCCCCGCCACGATGCGGCGGTTCTCGTCTTCGGTTCCAACGGTGATGCGCAAGGCATCAGGCAGGCCATAGCTAACAACGGGACGGACAATGACTGCCTGCCCCGCAAGGGCCTCCTGAGCTTTCGGCACGGTTCCGGTTGGAAAGTGCACAAGAATAAAATTACCAAAGGACTGCGTGACCTTAAGGCCAAGGTCACAGATTTCCTGCGTCAACCATGACCGCCACTTGGTGTTGTGCGCGCGGCAGGTTTCGAAAAACTCCACGTCTTGCACTGCAGCAGTTGCCGCGGCTTGAGCCGCAGCATTGACGTTGAACGGGGCTCGCACCCGGTTCAGGACATCAACGATGGCTTCCGGTGCATAGCACCAGCCCACACGCAGGCCGCCCAGACCGTAAATTTTGGAAAAGGTCCGAGTCATAACCGTGTTGTGGGTGCCATTGGCTTGGGCCGCATCGACCAAATCGATGCCGCAGGAATACTCATCGTCGGTGACGAATTCGGCATAGGCCGCGTCAATCACCAGAATAATGTCATCACGCAACCCGTCGCGCAGGCGTTTGACCTCCGCTTTTGGCATCATGGTGCCGGTCGGGTTGTTGGGGTTGGCAATGAACACCAGACGGGTTTTGTCTGTTACCGCTGCCAGCAGTGCATCCACATCCGTTGCCAGCCCTTTGGCAGGGGCTTCCACCGGGGTGGCACCCGCACCATGGGCATAGATCGGATACATGGCAAAGCCGTACTGGCTGTAGACCACTTCATCGCCTTCGCCTGCGAAAGCATGAATCAGCAAACCAATCAGTTCATCGGAGCCGCAACCGCAGACAATACGGTCTGCGTCGAGGGAGTGACGTTCTGCCAACGCCGCGCGAAGATCAACTGAGCCCCCGTCGGGGTATCGATGGAGCCCCACTGCGACTGTACGATATGCCTCTTGTGCCCGTGGGCTTGCACCCAATGCACCTTCGTTGGCAGACAGTTTTGCAGCATATGCCACGCCGTCCAGTTTGCTATGACCGCCTTGATATGGCTGGATATTCATAACACCGGGACGCGGAGTCGGAGCCGTCATAATATGATCTCGCTTTCTTTGATCCATCCTGTTGCGACATGTGCGACCGGGGTCGCACTTGGAATTTGGTAACACATGCCCATCTCAACAGCCTGTTGGTTTCAGGCTTTGGGTGTGTCACAGCTTGAGGTTAATGCATTTCTGCCTTAGAACGATGTTCACAGAAATAATAATGTCAACATATCGACAGGCAGGCTGAATTTACCAAACTTACTGTCGTCCCGAATTAACGCAAGATTTTTCCACAAGGGGCTGTATGATTCTATGACCGCCGATACCGACCAGACGACAGACATCCTGCGTCAGCGCACCAATGCTGTGGAAGGCACCGTGACTTTGTGTGCCGAAACTCCGATGACTTTGGACAGTGGGGCGACCCTTGGCCCGATTGATGTGGCGTATCATACATACGGCACGCTGAATGCGGACAAAAGCAACGCGATCGTTGTGTGCCATGCCCTAACCGGGGATCAGTACGTTGTGTTGCCACATCCAACCACAGGGAAACCGGGGTGGTGGAGCAACCTGATCGGTCCGGGCAAGATCATTGATACGGACAAGTTCTTTATCATTTGTTCCAACGTGTTGGGCGGATGTCTGGGGACGACTGGCCCCAAGAGCACCAACCCCGCAACCGGCAAGCCCTATATGTTGGATTTTCCAGTCATTACGGTCGGCGATATGGTGCGCACGCAGGCGATGCTGCTTGACCATTTTGGCATTGATAAGGCCTTTGCCGTGTTGGGTGGCTCCATGGGTGGTATGCAGGTGCTGGAATGGGCATCCCGCTATCCAGAGCGCGTATTCTGTGCGTTACCAATCGCGTCTTGCGCCCGTTTTTCGGCCCAGAATATTGCGTTTAACGAAGTGGGGCGGCAGGCGATCATGGCAGATCCCGAATGGTGTGAAGGACGCTACCTGCTGGAAAACCGCGTCCCGCACAAGGGGTTGGCAGTGGCGCGGATGACTGCGCACATCACCTATTTGTCAGAGGCAGCGTTGACCCGCAAGTTCGGACGGAAATTGCAGGATCGTGAAACCGTTGGCTATGGTTTTGATGCGGATTTCGAGGTCGAAAGCTATTTGCGCTATCAGGGCTCAACCTTTGTCGACCGTTTTGATGCCAACGCCTACTTATACATTACCCGCGCCATGGACTATTTTGACATGTCGGCCAATTACGGCGGTCAGTTGGCAAAGGCATTCCAGAATACGGATGTTCATTTCTGCGTGATTTCTTTCTCCAGCGATTGGTTGTTCCCGACCCGAGACAGTCAAATGATCGTGCGGGCGCTGAATGCGGCGGCGGCCTCGGTCAGTTTTGTCGAAGTCCAGTCAGACAAAGGGCACGATGCATTTTTATTGGATGAACCGGAATTCCACGACACCTTGAATGGTTTCCTGCAGGGAATGATCAAACGTCGCGGCTTAAGTTTTGCCAAGGGGGAGGCATAATCATGGCGCAACATCATCCATTGCGGCAGGACTTGAAGCTTATTAACGACATGATCGAAGACGGCACCCGCGTGTTGGATATCGGCTGTGGTGATGGTGAGCTTTTGCATTATCTGAGCACGGAACGTACCGTCGATGGTCGCGGCATGGAATTGTCCATGTCCGGGGTGCAAAAGGCAGTCGCGCGTGGCCTTGCCGTGGTGCAGGGGGATGCGGAAACCGATTTGTCCGATTATCCGAAGGATGCCTTCGATTATGTCATCTTAAGTAAGACGTTGCAGGCGACCCTCAACCCACGCAAAATTATTGATGAGATGCTGCGTATTGGTAAGCATGCCATTGTGTCCTTCCCTAATTTTGGGCATTGGCGCACGCGGGTGGATTTGTTGATGCGGGGGCGGATGCCAGTGAACGATCTGGTGCCGTATTCTTGGTATGAAACACCGAATATTCACTTCTGCACCATTCAGGATTTCGTCGCCCTGTGCCGGGACATGGATATCGAAATCAAAAGTGGTAAAGCGATCAATGCGCAGGGGCAGGTTTTATCCTATGATGCACATGGGCGTTGGGCGAACTTGTTTGCCGCAGATGCCTTGTTTCTGTTGAAACGTTAGGAGTGCCTTATGGCCGAAGACCCGGAGCCATCCCCCAAGACTGATGACCCTAGTCCGGCGACAGAGCCGGAACTGGTTGACCATGCGGGGATTCGGGTGATCCCTCCGGTGGCTTATGCATTGTGTCTGGCATTTGGTTTTGGGGTTAATGCCTATAATGCCAAAGATCATATGTTGGACCAGTTGCCATGGCTCAGTTGGTTTGGTTTGCCGTTGGTTGTCCTTGGGTTGGCATTTGGAATTTGGGGGATTAAACGCTTTCGTTTTCACGGTGTTGATCCCCATGCCGGAACCGGGTCGGTGAAGTTGGTTCTGACTGGGGCTTACAAATATTCCCGCAATCCCATGTATGTTGGCTTATTGACCATGCACATGGGGATTATTTTGCTGACGCAGAATTTCTGGCTGTTGGTGACGTGGCCGTTTTTGCTGTTGTATTTGCGGCTGCATGTTATCCGGCGGGAAGAACTCTACCTGTGCGCAAAATTCGGCGAAGAATATCAGGAGTTCTACCGCCGTGTGCGGCGTTGGTTCTGAACCTGCTGGAAAGAGTGTAGATTGCTGATAAACCCCGTCCTATTTGACGGGGTTTTGTCATGTGTTTCTTTTGGTGTGCGCAGTGCTTCCGGCAATGGATGAAAATCCGCTGTGCTATCTGTCGCTGTGACTGTTTGCAGCAAGGGTGGATGGGCTGCGATTGGCACCAAACATGGCGATTACTATAACCAGCATCATTAGCGCAGCACCGAATGCAAAGGGTAATTGTGGGCTGATTTGGTGCAGGCTTGCGCCAATAATCGGGCCTGCCGCCATACCGATCCCTTTGGATATGATGTTGGTCCCTGCAGTTTTGGCCTGAGCGGTTTCAGCAGAAAACAGGCTAAGAAGAGCCATGTTACCTGGCCCCATGATGCCGAACGCCATGCCAAGCATAACGATGGATAGAGTCAGGACGGGGACGGTTTCAGCGTATGCGGCACCGGTTATGCCGCAGGCCGCCATCAGACTCCCAATTTGCAGCAAATGCAGGGGGCGCATATTCAAAATTTTTACCACCAATCCTTGACTGCCGATCATCCCAATCATGGTCAGCATCATGATTTTTCCGCTTTGACGCGTCGCGTCTTCGGGGAGGAAGTGGAATTCATCAGCCAGACGAAGGGGGAGGACTTGCGTCAGGGCACTATAGGCAATGGTGCTGAGCGCAGTGATGATAAGAAAGGGGAGCAAGACGTGCCAGCCAGATGAAAAGAAAGGGGATATGTCGATGTGTAGCTTCGATTGATTGGCTTCAGTCGTTGCGCGAGGTGTAGGCAGGCGTAAGCCAATGTACGCGGCACCGATAATTTGAGAGGCACTCAGGATTGCAAGGGCTGTACTTGTGTTGCTGCCAGAAAGCGTCCAGGTGAGCCCGGCTCCGCAAATTGAGCCAAATCCATATGCAACGCCCATTAAGGCCATGCCGCGGGCTCGATCCATTGGTTCGGTATGGTCGGCGAGCCAAGCTTGGGCAGAGGGGATAATGCCGCCGGAAGTAGCGACTTGCGCTGTACGTGCGCAAAGTAGGATGAGGAATACCTGCTGGGGTGTGAAAAGGGCGTGTGAACGTGCTTCTATAAGGGTAATCAGCAGTAATGGGAATGTTGCAGCGGCAATGAGGCCGATGGTTAGAACCGGACGGCGGCCTTTGCGATCGCTGTGAATGCCCCATAAAGGGCCGGAAAGTGTGAGGATAAAGGCGGATATACCCATGATTAGGCCGGTTTGAATATCGGTGAGGCCGAAATCGCGCCCCAAGATCGGCATGGAAACCAATATATAGACATGTCCGGCTGCCATGCACGACAGGGCAAAGAACAGCGCCACCTTTTGCTGAAATAAACTGTATGAAGTTGATGTGGTGGGCTGTTCCTGCATGATTGTATTCCTTAGTTATAACGTTGCTTGTGCTTCTGTTTGCTTTAATTCAGGAAATCGCCGACATAGATCAGGTGTTGCCACGGCAGCGTTTTGTCGTTGCTGATTTCAATAATGGTATCGAGAGTGCCGCGAATGGTGCCTTCTTTTTCGGCGAAACCTGCGTTCAGAACGATGGCGATCGGGGTGTCTGAGGGGTAGTGTTCTTTCAGATCGCTGACCACCTCTTTCAGATCAAGACGCATAGAAAAGAATACCAAGGTGGATTGTGTGGCAGCAAGTTTCTGCAGCCGCTCTCTGGCGCCGTCCCATCCCTTCATGGCTTCAGTCAAGATCACGGCGCGGTCATAGTTTCCAGTGAGTTCACGACCTAGTACCGCATTTGCAGCGTTGAAGGAGGAAATGCCGGGAATGACTTTAGGGTTAAGGTCAGAAAATTCGCGCAGGTAAGCAGACTGCGGGCTGTAAACGGTTGGGTCACCGAAATCCAGCACAGCAATGGTTTTGCCTTCCGAATATCCAGTTCGGATGATTTTGCGGATTTTGTCTTCGGCTTTTGGTCCACCGGAATTGACATTAACGCCGGTAAATAGTCCGTGCCCTGCGTTGTGAAGCTCTTTGCCATCCAATAAATCTGCAAGCGGTTTGCTCACCAGATCCATGGCTAACACGATATCTGCACTTTTAATAATCCTGTGCGCACGGATCGTCATGTTATCAGGGTCGCCAATGCCGGCACTGACGAGGTAAAGCTGTCCTGTGTTGCTCATATTATGTCCTTATTCGTGTCTATTGTTGTCAATCAGCTTAACAAAATTGTTGGCAGTGGCGAATTTTGCCAACCCACTTAACAAAACGTGTAAAAAAATTATCGGTTTTTAGGGTCCAGTCGCTCATCCATGATTTCGCCAAGAGATTCAAGTAACACAGCGAGTGTGGTGAGTTGCGTAAATGAGAACGTGTGCATTCGGTCGAGGATGGTTTTTTGATCGGCACCGTGTACACGTTCATGTGCGGCAAAGGCTTCGTGCCCTAAATCGGTTAGGGAGAGTTGGTATTCCTTCGCATTGTCAGGGGCAAAAGATTTGGTGATAAAGCCACGTTTCTCCAGCTTGCTGACCATTTGCGATGCGGCGCTGCGTGTAATGCCAAAATACGCAGCAAGTTTAGATACATTCATAACTTGTGGGCCGCCGATCGCCTCAATTACGTGGGCTTCACGGGTCGAAACAACATGCTCCGCATTGACGCGGATAGGCAGAGACTCGATCTGCGTGAACTTTCCGGCAATCTGCACGAAGCGGTGTAAAACGTCTTTGACTGTGTCGCTATCTGTTTTCATGGCTACTTTTGTATAGTAGCTTAACAATAAGTCAATAGAAAAATTGCCCATTTATGAGGAGGGCGTCTCAAAGCGCTTGCTCGCCCTGCGCGCAGTCGAGAAGTGCTTTTTGTTAAGGAATAAGTGATTCTGGCTATCTTTAGGGGGTGTTTGATGTGTGGCTGAACGGCGATTGTTTAGTTGTGAAGTATTCGGGCGCTCTGGGTGCGGATCTGCGGTGCGAATTGTTAAGTAACATTTTGTAATGCGTTGTTTCTTAACAATAAATTTTCAGAAAATACTATTGCGCTTCTTGAGTTATGTTATAACAAGCGCGGTCCTGTTGGGGGCGGCGCGGTGTGTGTCCGTGTGGTTTTGCCCCCAAATTGAAACAAAAATTTGGAGGGTTGCGATGGTGTCGCGTGGGCATTTGCTCTGCGGTTCGGCTTTGGCTGTTGTCGCATGCATGGAGCCGGCATGGGCTTCTGATCAAGAAGAGGTGTTGGATGATGTGGTGGTCTCAGCCAACAGAATGCAGACGCCGATCAAACAGGTTGGTAGTTCCATCACCGTTCTGACGGCGCAGGAAGTGGAAGACAGTCAGTCTCTATTTGTTAGTGATGTACTCAGCCGTATCCCCGGCGTAGTGGGAATGGATTATTTCGCTAAAGGCAGTGGCTCTTTTATGAGTTCATCGTCCTTGCGCGGTGTGTCCTTCTCCGGGGTTAAGGTATTGGTGGATGGTGTGCAGATGCAATATCTGAGCAGCCTGATCGCCAGTGATATCGAACGTATCGAGGTGCTGAAGGGGAGCCAGAGTACGCTTTACGGCAGTGATGCTATGGGCGGTGTTGTTTCTATCACCACCAAAAGCGGACAACGTAGCCAGAAATTAATTGAAGGTGATGCATTTTCCGAACTCGGGACGCAGCACACCTATAAGGTCGGAGCGAATTTCCGTGGGCGCTATGATGCCGCGTATTACAATCTTGGCTTTACACAATATGACACCGACGGCTTCAATCTTTCAGAAAACTCTGGGGATCAAAGCGAAAATGACGGTTATGAAAATTTCAGTTTCAACGCACGGCTTGGCGCCGATCTGGTTAAAGATGTTGGGATCTGGGATTTAGTGAACTTGGAATACAACACGAGGTATCTGGAATCCGACATGGAATTCGATGATGCCCCTAAAACGGCCCCGTTGAAGGATAGTATCTACACCGCCAAAACCAATCCCTATCATCATCAGGTCCGTTTGAAAGTCGATATGTTGGATGGGTTGTTGTCCAATGAATTGTCTGGAGCCTATTCCGTTGAGCGTTGGACACATGCGCGCCAAGGGACGACGACAGGGCGAGGTGCGGAACGTCACACGAAGTATGAATACAAAGGCGTCTTGCGACCAGTTGATGACCATACCTTTGTTTTTGGGGCTGACTATGAAAAAGTCAGTGGTCAAAGTACACCGACGACTTCCGGCAGTTTGCTCCGCAGTCAGCAAGGCTTTTATGGCAATTACCAGTTAGAAGCACTGGATGACTCCCTGACCTTGACCATGGGTGTGCGTTACGATAAGGCCGATGCGATTCCGGGCAAACTGACCTATCGCAGTACGATCGGGTACTATCTGGATGACACCGGAACACGGTTGCACGCTAGCTATGGCACAGGGTTTAAGCTGCCGTCAGCGAAGCAAGTGCAGGGTGGTTATAACAATTTGGATCCTGAGTCCTCTCGTGGTTATGACTTTGGTGTGGAGCAGACTTTCTGGGAAGACCGCGTTGTTGTGGACGTGACCGCTTTCAATACGCGAATTCGGGACGAGGTGATCTGTACCGGTATGGCGCCAACAGGGCAGTATGTGTACGAGAACCTTGGTAGTACGCGCACCTATGGTGTGGAGACCAGTGTCTCGGTCGAGGCAACGCCGGAAATTAACCTGACAGCCAATTACACCAACCAATTGGCAAAAGACCTGTCCAATAACACGTCCCTGACGCTGCGTCCGCGCCACAGTGGTGCTTTTATTCTCGATTATGCGCCGGAAGCCGTTCCAGGCTTGGCAACATGGTTGCGCAGTACATATCGTTCCGGTGTGCGGGATGGTAGTGGTTACTTGAAAGACTATGTCGGTGGCTTTGCTGTATTTGACGTGGGCGGAAGCTATGAGTGGGATCACGGCATCACTTTTTATGGGCATATCAACAATTTGTTCGATAAAACCTATGAGCTGCGGACTGGCTATGCCACTTCAGGCATTGATGGCACGGTCGGTATGCGCCTGAAGTTCTAGGCTTCGGGATAAACCATGCAGAAACAGCCCCGCGAAAGCGGGGCTGTTTGCATTGGGGACGGGGAATAGGCGTTAGGCTGCGGCTCTGCGTCCGATGAGGAACCGCACCGCGCCGTGTCCACCATCCAGTGCCGGGTTGTCGATGATGTGACGTTGGGTGGAGCTGAAGCCGACACGCAACAATGCTTGATCCAGTTCGTTATTATCAAACATCATGTTGTCCTGTTGCAGGCATGTGGAAAGCCAGCTTAGAACGCTTAATTCCGGCCCGGTTTTGTCGTGGTTCAGGCCGTCGTCCATAATCAGGAAAATGCCGCCTGGGTTAAGGGCGTTGTGGACTTTTGTTAGGATGTCGTCTAGGTGGGCGCGATAGAAATTAAGAGTAAAGTTTGCCATGACCAAGTCATAGCCTTGCCCGATGTCATCCTGCATGTAATTGCCACCTAATGTGTGGATACGATCGGATAGGCCGTATTCGGCAATGACTTCGTCGGCGACGGGGGTGACTGCTTTTTGTTCAAACACAATGCCCTGTAGGGTGGGATGAATGGCAGCAGTGGCAATGGCAATGATCCCTGGGCCTCCGCCGAGGTCGAGCATCTTTTTAAAAGACGGGAACTCGGGCAGGGTGCTGATTTCTTTGGCAATCAATTGTGCTCGTCCGCAACGGCTGAAATTCACGGTCGCGCGTGCGCCATATTCCCAAATTTTCTCGTCGCCAATGTTGGCTTGCTTGGCTGGGCCATTTTTGACGAGCTTTTTTATGCCGCCATCCAAAAGCGAACGCGACCATCCGCTCATGAATAGCAAGAAATCACCAAGGTACGTGTCTTTCCCCGGTGTCAGGTAGGTTTCAGGAAGATCGGTGTTGCAATACATGTTGTCGTAATGCGACAGCCAGCCAAGTGCCACCAATGCCTTAAGGAAGTATTCGGTGTTTTTAAGGTGTGAAGACAGGGCATGGCTTATGTCTTCTGCTGATGCAGGTTGGTGCAATAAATCGAATACTTTAAGTTCAATGGCGGTTTTCAATAGCTCCCATTTGACCGGGCCATAAGAAAGTTCGGACAGTGCCGCATATTGCGAACTGGGGCGGGGCAGAGTCTTCTGCATGATGTTTGGTTCCCTTAATTATCGGATCTTAAAGCGGCAAGGAACATGCGCTAAGAAAAGGGGGCATGTTCGATATCGTTCCATGACGGAGCCATGTGAGTGAATAAGGCGAACTGAGGACGGGTTGCCTTTTGCGACATGTTATAAAGGGACGCTGCAAGGTCAAAATAAAAGCAAATAAAACATATAATTTTTTATTTTTGTTTAGTTGCGCATGTTTAACGCCGAGCATTTTCTTGTTTTTGTTAAGTGGCGTGTATTGTTTATGCGCATTTATGAGGGTTCTTATGGGGAGCCATTATTGGCCTGACGCGACTCTGACTGAAAAATCTTTGAATAAAGGCTTCTGTGTATAGAAGACGCTCATTGCCCATCAGCTTCGGGTGAAATCGTGTCAATGGATGGTCAGGGTGGCTCATACCACTAAATATTTGCTGAAAACCATCAAGGGCATGCTGGAACGTTACCTTGTTCGTACACCCAAATGTTTGTCAGGCTGTAGGTGTGTTTCCCATATTCGAGTGCAGCCAAAACAAAACCCCTTTCAAGTCGTTGACCTGAAAGGGGTTTTTAATGGTGCCGGCTGCAAGGTTCGAACTCGCGACCCTCTGATTACAAATCAGATGCTCTACCAGCTGAGCTAAGCCGGCCCAAAGAAGAGGTGAGCTTTTACATCGACAATGCGCCGCATGCAAGCCCATAAATTTGTCCATTGGCAAAAAAATATGAACAAATTTTAAGGGGAGCTTTGGGCTCCCCTGAAGATTTGGGTTCATGGAACGCAGAGTTTTAATCAAACACCTGCCGATTTTCCTTTTTGACAACCTTGGCAGACTGTTCTTCGCTGCCATGGCGGAGTCGGCACTGGGTAAAGTCCATGGACTTACCGTGTTTCAGGATTTCGCGTGGTTCCATGTGCTGAATATCGCCATGAGGGTCACAATACCACATAATGCTCTCCTGTCTTCAGTGACTATCTATAGCATTATGTGTGTATTGTGAGAGTGATTGTCAATATCATTTAGTGTGCTTGGCCCTGCATCGAAAAGGAAAGACTGCTTCCGTAAAATACCCACAGTAAAAATAGGGTGTTTTATTTAGGCAAGAAGTTCATACAGGGAAATTGCAAGCGCATTGGATACATTAAGACTTTCCATGGCTGGGCGAATAGGCAGTTTAGCCATATAGTCGCAGTGCTCATGGCTCAGACGACGCAGGCCACTGCCTTCAGCCCCCATGACCAGCACGAGTTTGTCGGGTAAGTCTAAATCTGACAAATTGTCAGAAGCAGAACCGTCTAGTCCGACGCACCAGAAACCTTTGCTTTTTAATGCCTCAAGCGTGCGTGCAAAGTTTGTGACACGAATGGTTGGAACCAACTCAAGACCGCCACAGGCAGATTTTGCAACCGTGCCCGTTTCTTCTGGGCTGTGACGATCAGGTAAAATCACCGCAACTGCACCAAAGGCTGCTGCCGAGCGCAAAACTGCGCCGACGTTGTGTGGATCTGTAACTTGATCAAGGGCAATGATGACCTGTCGTTTCGGTGCAGGGGCTCCGTCTGTTGGAGCCTCTGGGATATCACTAATATCTAAGTCTGCAAGAGGTTGAGTCAGGAGGGCAGCACCCTGATGGACAGACCCCATCGGTAATACCGCATCAATGTCACGGCGATCAGCAAGTTGAGCCTGTATGGCGTGCGGTGTGTCGTCGATTTGGTCTGCAATGGCATCCCCGGCTTCTTGTGTGACCAGTAATCGTTTGGGTAAACGCGCAGGGTTCATAAGTGCCGCAGCGACAGCATGGAGACCGTAAATCCATACATCTGAACCTTGGCCCTTGCGTTCATTTTGGCGTCCGCGTGAAGGGCGGCGGGCAGGGGTGTCAGAGGCAGTTTTGCTGGGACGGCGGTTTTTCATTCGGGCCATTGGTTAGGTTGATCCAAGTATAATGTTGAGCGAAAAAGGAAATCTCGAATTTTCCGGCGATGGCGCAGTCGGCCTATAGTTCACACTTACCATGTAGCATGTTTTTCATAAAAGGACAGAAAATCCTATTTTTTGCTGTTGACAATGTCTCGGAAATGCTCATATTTGCGCACTCCAACGCACTGGTCCTTCGGGGCTTTGGGTGTCCTGGGCGACCAAGCGGTCGTTAGAGGAATGGAGGGATGGCCGAGCGGTCAAAGGCAGCAGACTGTAAATCTGCCGACGTATGTCTACGTAGGTTCGAATCCTACTCCCTCCACCACTTCTCTAAGGTAACCGTTACGGTGACCCGGGCATTTTTTAGTGCGTGGATGGCGTACTGCCTCGCGCAGGCGAGGGCAGCGTTTGCGGGTGTAGCTCAATGGTAGAGCCCCAGCCTTCCAAGCTGGTTGTGAGGGTTCGATTCCCTTCACCCGCTCCACGAATTTAAACGCCAACAGGCTATGTGCGGAGGCAGTGGGAAACCGCGGTCTCCTTAGGCGACACGGGCGGGGGTGGTGCTGTCCTCCTCGTTCCACTATTCAACAACTCGGAATATTGGATTTCACGTCATGTCCAAGGAAAAATTTGATCGGTCCAAACCGCACTGCAACATCGGCACCATCGGCCACGTTGACCACGGTAAGACCACTCTGACCGCTGCAATCACCAAAGTTATGGCTGAACTGGGTGGCGG
>JAALLQ010000019.1_pt1 | contig 59253 bp, 56 predicted proteins | sample 7245921 | NCBI WGS metagenome assembly JAALLQ01 (sample SAMN13049200, study PRJNA578106) | oil field metagenome | isolation source: filtered produced water from oil reservoir B7 | place: USA:offshore Texas | collected 2016 | reverse complement strand
TCATGCTCTCTATCTACAAACATAGTATCACTTTTTATTATGATAATTGTGATTATGATAATTTAAATTATCATTTATATGAAGTGGTATAAATAATATTGGTTGTGTCATTTAAAAATATTACTTAATCATATAATTATGGAATTATTATGTGGTGAGCTCCTGCCAACGCCCACGTAATAGCACTATTTAAATAACCTTCACCATATAAAGTGAAACATTAACTAATTATTCGCTATGTAGGATGAAAAGTTAGAACAATATTATTTTGGAAATGGAGTTGTAATAATTATAATTATGATAATTTGAATTATTATATGGATAAAATTATATAAACAATTTTATGATAAATTTAAATATTTGTTTAGTTTTCAATAGGTCCGTATGATGCATTTCAATTTACTATTTTATCAGAAATTTAGAATATGCCTTAACTTCCAACTGCATTATAAAAACCATTATTATGCCAATACCAACATTAAAAATAACAACGAAGTTGGTTATTTTTTAAGTTCTTTTATGATAGACTCCAAATCCAATGGCTCAACTTCAACAACTTCATCGGAGCTCACATAGTATATTTTACATACAGTTTTTTTATTATAGTATTCCTTAACAGCATGATAATATATTGATAGTTGTTTAACATATTCAAAATGGTTATTTTTGGAAACATCTGTTTTATAATCAATTATTTCAATCCTATCATCATATATTGCTATTAAATCAATAACTCCCCTAATTATGTAATCACCTAATGGAAGGGAGCATTCAATTTCAGTTAATAACTCATTTGCGTTAAGTTCTGAAATGAATTTTTTTATTCGTTTAACTTCTTCAACATCTTCTTTAACTTCCCTTCCAAGAGCTATTTGCTCAGCAACATGGTGAATATACTTTCCAAATTCAACACCTTTTCCCGCCTTTCCTTTTTCACTTGCAGACGGTTTATACCTCATAATATCATGCACAGCAAGAACAGTTTTAGTTTTTTCACATTCTGGAAGCTTTATATCTATTTTTTCATAAGATTCATTAAATTGTTCAGCAGGTTTTATTTCAACTTCTTCAATTTCTTCAACACCATTACCATATTCTTCAAAAGTCCATTAAAAAACTCCGATGGATTGTGGGACGTGAAAAATACATACTGCTTTGCCCGAGTGATTGCAACAAACATTAATCTTCTTTCTTCATCGTTGTTTTTTACAATAGCCGATTTTACAAGGTCTACTTTCCAGTTATCAAATATATCGTGATAATTGTTTTTAATTCCATATAATTTGGATAATCTGATGCCGTAAATGTCATCATACTCAATCATATTCTTATCTAAATTATTTGAAGGAAACTGCCCCTTATTACAATTTACAACAATTTGGAAGAAATATTCAAAAGATGAAATCCATCATCGTAAGTGAAAGAGAATCTTTTGGAGATGTTAAATTTTATATTAACGTATCATCTGGCTCTACAATTGGGTGTATTGCAGGAATGACCTGTGCTATGGTATTAAATAAGGACAATTCGAAAATAATTCCATATTATGTAATTCCCGAAAATCTTTATGAAAATCTATCTGATGAGGAAAAAGAAGTATTAATAGAGAAATATAAGGATGAGTATGAACATATCAATTCCCTTCCAAGAACATATGGTGTTAAAGACGTAAAATTTATCTACCCTTTTAAAGTGAATCTTCCAAGAGATGAATTATTAATATTTTTAAAGATTATTGAACTATCAGGGGACAGGGGGCTAACTATAAAAGAACTTACCCTATTAACAAAAGAGGAAGTTTTAAAGGGGGAATCCAACAATAGAATTATAACTGAGATGATTAATAATAAAGATAAAGGCATAACTAAGGAAGATTTAGAAAAAGTTATAAAATGGAGAAAGAACAGCATGGTTTCATCTAAATCTTCAAGTCATAATGATTTAGTTTGGATTAATAAGAATGTTGTTGAAAAACTTTTAGAATGGGAATTAATAAAAGAGCCAGAAAAGATTGGAAGGTCAAAATATATAAAAATAAGTGAAAAAGGAAAAATGCTCTTAGATTATGTGGTGTAGTTACTTGAAACAGTAAGGTAGAATCGCAAAAGGATCTACTAAACTATTTTTAGCCAACTTACGCCATTGTATAGTTGTAGTATAAGAGCTCTATCGATATAATGGATTTTGTATTTCCTTTAATAGAAACTCGAGATTATTTTTTAATAAGTGAGCTCACTAACCACATAATACACTGAGATAGAGAACGTCTTATTCATGCAGTATATATTGGAGCTCTGTTAAATAAAATATAAACAGCCATTTTCCAACCATTTCTTCTTCATACATCCTGTAAGCAAAGTATTTACTACTTATTGCTTTTTATATACGATAATACTCACATTGTCCCTTGTCTCTTTTAATGCAGTATTGAATAATTCATCTACAATATCTTTTGGGTGATCATTATTTTTTACAGTTTTTAAAATATCTTCCTTACTGACATAATCATGAAGCCCATCGGAGCTCATCAATAATACATCACCATCAATTAAATCCCATTCGTAATCATCTACCTTAAATTCATCCAATCCCAATGCTGAGGTAATGATATTTTTCATTGGATGATGCCTTGCGTCCTCCTCTGAAATATGTCCTTCATCTACTAAAACCTGAACCAAAGAGTGGTCTTTTGTTCTAAAAACTATTTCTCCATCTCTAATTAAATAAGCCCTACTATCCCCGCAGTTTGCTATAACGCATTTATCCCCTTTAACTATTGCAGTTGTTAGTGTTGTTCCCATTCCCTCTTTATCTCCAATAGCGTTTTCTTTTATTTTGTTGTGTGCCGTAATGTATGCATCTTTTAAAAGTTCTTTTATCTCTTCAATTGATAGGTTTTCATTGTATTTTTCCATGATAATGTTTTCTAAAATATCCACTGCCATCTTTGATGCAACATCTCCTGAGCTGTGCCCTCCGACACCATCTGCAACTGCTAATATGTAGGTATCTTTTATTTTTTTAATTAAGATATTGTCTTCGTTGTTTGTTCTATTTCCTTTGTGGGATATACCGTAGGCATTATCTTCCTCAAAAACAATTTCATCACGATTAAAATTTTCAGTAGGTTCAATTTTTGGAATTTCGATATCCATGGTTTTTTCTTCTTCAATTTTTATTTTGGTTTTAGATTTGTCCTTTTTTTCTTCTCCATCTTTCTTATATCCAATTTTTTTTAGAAATTTGTTTATTATTTCCATATTACCCCCTAAAATCTCATCTTAACCTTATTTACTACTATTTTCGCCTTTATTTTTATCTCATCGGATGGCTCCTTTATCCCTTCTTTAATCCGATATTCGATAGCTTTTATTAGATTATCAACGGAATTTATTATTTCCTCAGAGCAATTCTTATTTGCATAATGTTTTAAATCGTAGAGATAATTTAAAGCATCCCCTAAATCGTTGTTTAATAAGTGGAATAAAACCAATCAGCACAATAGAATATACTTCTACTAAAATCTTTATTTGTTTTTGAAGCTGTAAGGTTAGTTGTAAGTTGTATGTTTAGGTATTCTGATAAATCCTTCTGCAATTCTTCTACTGATTGGTATCTTTTGGATTTGTCTTTTTGGATACATTTTAAGATAATATTTTCCAACTCCTCATCAATTAAAGGATTTAATTTCGATGGTTTTGGCGGCATTTCGTTTTTAATACTATCGATTATGTCAAACTCATTACCATTAAACGGTAGTTTTTTTGTTGTTAATTCGTATAGGATTACCCCCATTTGATAAATGTCCGTCCTTTTATCGATTGTTCCCCTGCTTATTTGTTCTGGTGCTGAGTATTGTAGAGTTAAAGCGTTTATAGTTGTGGATTTTGAAGTAGTTTCTTTTGATAGTCCCCAATCTGTAATTTTTGGTATGTTGTTGTTTATTAAAATGTTGTGTGGTTTTAAATCCTTATGAATTATCCCTTTACTATGTGCATATTTCAGTCCATTTAACACTTCAAAAAATAATAAAACTGCTTCTTTTAACTCTAAATTATTTTTTATTTTATTTAATTCCTTTTCACAGTATTCCATTTCCACGTATGGATATGGATAAATATTACTATAATAAAGTCGAACAATGTTGATATGTTTTAATTTTTTCCAATTTCCTATTTCTCTAAGGAATAACTCCCCAGTAATTTCAGTTAATTCTTTCGGGACTTTTAGGGCTACTGTCTTTCCATTTTTAATTACTTTAAATACATGGGAAAATCCCCCTTCCCCAATTTTTATAGGATTTTGATATTTTGATAATAATTCATTTAGTATATTCAATAATTCGTTTTCTCCACTAAATGATTGATTTATAGGATTTGAAGAATTAACCGATGAGGAATTATATGGCGCATTTATTGAGGAGTCTTCACCTAATAACAAATTTTTTATGAAGTTTAATTCATTATTTATTTGATTTTTTAAGTTAGTAATTTGACTGTTAAATGTTTTTATCTTTAAATTTATCATTTCATCCTCTAATTTATCAATATCGTTAGAAGATTTTTTTAAGAGATCCCTTGCTTTTAAATACTCTTCATCTGATTTCAATGTTAAAGCATCCATTACATTATTTTCGATTTCTTTTAGTTTAACTTTTAACCTGAGCTCGTTTAATGTGGTTTGATATTTGGCATACTCCTCCCCTAAATACTCCCTATGATTTTTTAAAAATCTCTCAATAGCATTTATTTCATTTAATATTTCCTTTATCATACCATCCCCCCAATTTTATCAGATACTAATTTAATTTTTGCATCTAATATGTTATGGACTACTGATTTAATGTTATTATTTAGGGATGAAATTAATTCTTCATCTTTGTTTGATTTTGCTATTTTCTCTGCTTTTTTATAGTATTCCAATGATTTATTCCATTTTTTTATGGCATCATTTAAGTTGTTGTTTCGAAAATCATCCAATGCTCCGGGTAATAGCTCCTTAGCCCCTAATAGGTAGGAATTAAGTAGATTTAAATCTTTGTTATTGTTTGATACCGTCTTGGTCGGTAACACTTTGGAGCCCATAGTTATTGGTTTTTTATTAATTCCTTCTAAGTATACTTTTCCACAGAAATAACCAAATACTATGCAGGAATAATAATAGAATGCCCCCAATAACCAAATAGCCACAGGAATTAATATAATTGTCATGGAAAATAGGGCTGCCATTATATATATCGCAATAGCTAAAAAGCCCATAATAATATAGTAAATAATATCAAAAATTAGGATATTAACCCATGTTTTTTTAAGTATTCTAAATAATGTAGTGAATTCAAAAAATGAAGATATTTTGTTGGTATATATGTAATGTGAAAATGCGATATGCATGAATAACATAAATATTGCGAAGCACACAATACCAATAACACTAAAAATATTGTCTTTGAAAATTACCGAAAAAATACCGAGAATCACAATAAGCAATATATAAAATAATATAAAATATACAAAAAGAACTGCGGATATCTTAAATCCATCGATAAATTGACTAGATATATCAAATTCAGGCAACTCATTATTTTTACCTTTATAAATAAGAGTTATCATATCTACCATATAGCCAAGTAATGAAATATTAAGTAGAGGTATTACCCCTATTGCCCCACCCTTAACAAGCTTTTTTTTCCAATTTTTATCTTTAAATATATATGTGAATGATTCCCAAATATATTCTATCATATTTCCCCCCTCCATATATAATGCACCGATATACTACATTAGATACATCATTTATGTATTTTGAATATTCATCAATACATCCGCAAAAAGTTACAGTTGCCAATAACGACATTAGAATTGCCAGATATATTTTTTCATAATTTCACCTTGGACTCTTATAGTATATAGTATTTGGTAAATCATAAACACAAATTTATTTTTTATTTTACATTTATATATTGAAAATACCTATTTGGCAAGAAATCAAATCAATACCTAACAAGGATGGAACCTCTTACCAAATCTAATATATTTTATTTTCATCTCTCTTAATCCTATTGATTAAAACTTTAAGTTTCTCCCTAGTATCTTTTCCAAGAGGGATGCTTTCTTTTATTAAATATTCTATATGTTTTATTGCTCCTTCCAAGTCCTTTCTATTTTCATCTGATTTGGCATGATCTTTTAATATTTCCAATGCCTCCAATAATCCAACTTTATCATTTGTATCTGCGCAGTTTAAAGCAAGTTTTGTTGTTGAGTTTATGAGCTCTTTAGTTAATGTTTCAATCTCTTTTTTGTCAGTTGATGTTTTTAGTTTTTGTATGGTTTTGGTTAATGTGTTTTTGAACCCTTCTTTTTCTTTGATTAGTTCTCCTAATGAATTTAAAGCCTCTAAAAACTCATCTATTGATTGGAATCTATCTTCCTTTTTCTTTGCCAAGAGTTTTTCAAATATTCCATCAAATATTGACAAATTAGGATTTATTTTTGATGGCGGTAGTAGTTTTTTATCTGGATTTACTATTTTTAATGATACTTGAGCTGGTGAAGTTCCTTCATAAGGTAATCTACCGGTTAATAACTCGTAGAATAAAACTCCTAACTGATAAATATCCGTTCTTTTATCTGTCTTTCCGTATTCTTCTTCATCTATTTGCTCCGGTGCTGAATATAGTAAAGTTAATCCCTTTGTGGTTGTTGCTGTTGATGATTTTGCCCCTATTTTTGCCAATCCCCAGTCTGTTATTTTTGGTGTTAAATTTTGAGTTAATAGGATGTTCGATGGTTTAATATCTCTGTGGATTATGTTTTTGTCATGAGCGTGTTTTAACCCTTCTGCTATTTGTTTTATTAGTTTAATACTTTCCTTTGGATTTAATGGTTTTGGATAATCATCTAAATCTTTTACTGATTTTCCATTTATGTTACATCCTTCAATATATTCCATTTCTATATGCGGGATTGGTTCTGTGAATGTATCATATAGTTTAACTATGTTTGGATGATTAAGATTTTTCCATGCTTTGATTTCTTTTAATAAGTATTTTTTAGCTTTTTCGTTTAAGTTAGGTGTTTTTATTGCTAATGGTAATGTTCCGCCTTTTCTTTTAACTTTAAATACTTTTCCAAATCCACCTTCTCCTAATTTTTGTAGTGGAATGTATTTGTTTAATAATTCTCTTGGAAAGTCTGGAATCTTAGATTCTCCCTTATGCCTTTTTTTTGCATAATAAATCCCACCTACTACTCCGCCAGTTATTAATAGCCCCATGATTATAAATAACAGGTTGTTGTTATCCTTATTAGTATTAGTCCCCACAGAAACTTTTTCTTCTTTAGTATTGGGTGTATTAGTTGTTTCTGCAACTACAGGTTTTAAATTAACGTTTAAATTTTTAGTTTCTCCACCATTGATGGTTAGTATGGTCTTATAATCGCTGTATCCTTCTTTTTTTAGTGTAATTTCATAAGTTCCAGGCGGTAATTTAATAGTTTTTGGAGTTAATCCACTATATTTGCCATCAATATAAATTTTAGCATTTGGTAGATTTGATGATATTTCAAGTGTTCCATTGTCTTTTTCTTTTAAAATTTCTAATATTTTTTGGTTATCAAATAAATAAATATCAAATAATGACCCTACAACAATGTATTTTCCATATGAGTCTATAGAAACCGTAATTAATCGTTGTAATTTATAATTCCACAATGTATCTCCATTATTATTAAACAAGTATATTGAACCATGAGTACCTCCAGCAACTATATATTTGCCATTAAAATCTACGGATGTAGAGTGGATACCTTCATTAGTATGGTACTTCCATTTCAATCCACCACTATCAAAAAAGTAAATATATCCTGTATCCATAGGGTCCATTACATTGTCTTTATTTTCATCAACCCAGGTACCAACAACAATATTACCATTCGGTGATATTGATATAGATTTTTCACGAATTTTTCCTTTAACATTATAACTCATAAGTAATTTTCCATTTTTATTAAATAAATAAATTGTATTTTCGTCATCTTGACCATTATTTGTTCCATGAGGGGTTTTTCCAGCAACTATGTATTCTCCATCCGGAGTTATGGAAACATATCTAACAAAACCCGCATTATAACTCCACAATACATTATCTTCATTATCAAATAGATAAACCCTACCATAGTCACCGGTGCTGCCAGTTCCTGCAACGATATATTTTCCATCAGGAGTTATCGATATAGAGTATATCCACCTGTATGTTTCATATGACCATAATAGATTCCCTTTGGTATCAAAAACAGAAAGCTTATTGGAATATGCTACAACAATGTATTTTCCATCAGAAGATATTGAAACATCATATACTGTAGGATTTAAATTACGACTCCACAATAAATTTCCATCTTTATTAAAAAGATATACTTTCCCATAGTCTTCTGAATCTCTATGATTATTTCCATTTTTGTCAAACCATGTTCCCGCAACTATATACTTACCATCTGGAGTTATTGCCACAGATTCTACTTTACCATCTATTTTATAAGACCACTGTAAGTTTCCTTTATTATTAAATAAGTAAACTTTATAATCACCATTACCTCCATAGCCCCCCGTTCCAGCAACGATATATTTTCCATCAGGAGTTATCGATATAGCACTTGCCCAATCACCTAAATGATATGCCCACTCTGGCTTTACAACATCCTCTCCAAAAACAACTCCAACATTTACAAAAATCCCAACTAATAATATCCCAATCAACAAATTCCTAAACTTCATTATATCACCTTATTGAATGATATAAAAAATTAAAAAAATATGTTAATTATCCTCCAAATTCCTCCCCCCATTTCTCATACTTCTCAATTTCAGATTTAGTTAAAGGGCTTTTTATTTTCTTAAATGCCTCTTCAAAATCATCATCAGTCAGAGCTCTTGTTTTTAACTTCCTCCTCTTCAACTCTTTATAGGACAAATTAGCCATTTTATACAAATCCTTATTTACATCCCTAATCATATTCCAAATAGCATCCTGACAGAGATTTTTTAAATCCCTACCAGAATAGAGTTTTTCCACACACTTATCCGCAATTTCATCTAAATTAACATTCAACTTAACCCCTTTTGTGTTAATTTTAATAATTTCCTTTGTAGCTTCTTTATCAGGTAAAGGAATATAAATTCTCCTTGAAAACCTTGAAAGCACCGCCTCATCTAAATCCCATGGCGTATTTGTTGCCGAAAGTGTTAATATTAACCTATCGCTCCCCTTATCTTGAAAACCATCCAATTCTGTTAATAAAGTTGATAACATCCTCCTTGATGCCTCACTTATTCCATCGCTCCTCTTTGTTGTTAAGGCATCGATTTCATCAATAAATACAATACTTGGGTGGAGCTCCCTTGCAACATCATATAATGCACTTACAATTTTTGAAGATTCGCCGTAGTATTTACTTGATACGGATGATGCCTTCACATTAAAGAATGTTGCTTCCAAACTTCCAGCACATGCAGAAGCTAATAGTGTTTTACCTGTTCCTGGTGGTCCAAATAATAAAATCCCTTTCCATGGTTGTATTGATGCAGGCTTTTGAAGTGCTGATATTACTATGGTTTCCATCATAAGCTGTTTTACTTCTTCTAACCCCCCTATATCGTCCCACTTCATAGTGGATTTTTGTATTAAATTATTTTTCACAAAATTTTTAAACTTATCAATTTCATCTTCTGCCTCATCCTCTGTGGTGTTTGATGAGTTTGGTTTATTTGATGGTGCTGATTTTTTTGTAGGTTTGGATTTATTAGCTTTTGATGGATTAAATACTTCTTCTATGTTATTTGCCACTAACTCCCATTTTTTAGCTTTCTCCAAATAGCTTTTTTCATTGTATCCATCATACTTTGCTATTTGTCTCAATAATTTGGCACATTCTAACGCCTTTTTTTTAGCAATACTTTCGTTCTTTTTCTCCTTTGCTATCTCATATTCTTTTTTAGCTCTTTTAAACTGACTCATCAGAGCTCCGGATAAATCAATTTCCAATATAATCCCCCCAAATATGATAATATAATTATTAAAAAATAGTGATAATAATTATTCTTCTAATATTCTTTTCAATTCCTTTTCAAAATCGTCTTCTTTTTCCTGCTTCTTTTCATCGGATACTATTTCCTTTGCATCGTCAATATCCAATTCCCCCTCTTTAACCGCATGTATTGTATTTAAAATATCAGCAATATCCTCATCATGTTCTTCTGATGCCGAGCTCAGCATGTCATCGGTGATACCGAGAGCGTTATTTAGTGTTCCGATAATATTTTCACTGTTTATTTTCATATTAATTAGATAATTTTCCAACTCCTGTGGCGACATACTGTTTAGTGTGTTCCATAAAGGCGTGGATTTTAAAATCTCTTCATTTTCTTTTATTACTAAAAGATTATCTACGAATCTCACCTGTTTGTTTAATAGAGCATGAGAATTTTGTAATTGCTTTTTTCTTTGACTGAGAGTTTTTATTTTTGTAGCAATTGTCAATTCTTCACTTTTGCTTTTAGAGCTCTTTGCCTTTCCAAACAATATTGTAATTTGGTCGTCTATTTTTGAGAGCTCATCTTCTAATTTTTTAACTTGAATATCCAATTTTATTTTTGATTCGTTTAGTTTATCTAATGGCATATCTAATGGATTTTTATTTTTAGAGAACAGACTTTTTAATTTACCTAACATTTTATCCCCTCATTTTTTGAGATATTTTAATCACATTTGAAACCTAATTTAATCTTATGGATTATTACCTCCGCTGATGCCACTACTTCATAAGATATCGGGATTTTAATCTTATCAAATACCACAATATCCCACATAACATTATATTCAAAAAAATAAAAAATTAAATTATTATTGATTCTCCTTCTCTAATCTCTTAAATAATTCTTCATCGTCCTCTTCTTCCTCCCCATCAGTATCCAAGTTCAAATTGCTCACAACCTCATCAGCTTCCATATCACCACTTTCAGCCTGCCCCCATGCATCGAATAGTTTTTTCTCTGTGCTATCGACTTCCTCATCAAAATCATCAATTCTCATTTCAAATACTTTATTCAACCCCTCAACAGTTTGGTCAAACTCCTTACCATCAAGTATTATATCACTCAGTTTTAACTCCAAGAGCTCAGGTTGTATGTTGTTAATTTTATTCCACATTCCTATATTTTTCAATTCTTTTTCGTATTTTTTAACAATTAACAGGTTATTTACAAAATTAAACTGCTTCTGATAAGTTTGGAAGCTTTTATACTTTAATCTCATTTCCATTTCAACACTTTTTATGTCCTGTGCAAGCATTTTTTTTGTGAGTTTATCGGCACCAACCCCTTCTTTGAATAATTGCTTTTTTTGCTTATCCAATGATTTTATCTCTTTTTTCACCCTATCTAACTTACTTTTTAATCTAATTCTTTCCCCCTCTAAGTCTCTTATTGTTAATTTTTCTATTGGATTTTTTTGTAATTTCCCTTTTATTTTGTTCCATAAACTCATTTTTTCACCTATTTTATTTTAGTTAGTTTCCTAATTATTTTCTAATTATTTTTTTAACAAAACAAAACCAATTTCTTTATAATATTTAGTTTCCCCCTTTCCAGAAGATTCGTACTCATAAAATACCTTTTTTGCCACCCTTTCATCCCCAACTTCATTGATAGCCTCTTCCAGCGTAATATATCTTTTTATAAATATGTTCTCATCAATATACTTTTTCAATCTTTCAACCTTCTCCTTATCAAATTCCAAGCTCATCAATGGTGCAAATGCCTTTGCATACTCATCCACTTCATTATAGTATAAATTTCCAGTTTCAACATCGAGAAGTGCGAGAGCAATTTTTTTGGATAAATATCTCATTTTAAAGTCATCAGAATTGACAAATTTAATTACTTCATCCTCAAAACCCGTTGGTGAGGCAATCAGTAACACAATTTTATCAAAACTGCCATCTTTCACATTCTCCACCACCTCAATTATTTTACCCAATGATATTGGATAAACATCAAAACCCATTTTTTTGTAATTTCCCCCATTTGCTAAGAACATCCCCCTCAACATTACTTCCATCTTTTTACCAAACGGATTAAGCTTTTTCTCCTTTAACACTGCTTTTATTTGTTTATTTTTAGGAAGTTCCACTGAATTGTTTGGATTAAATACTTCTTCAATAGAGATTATTTTAAAAGTTTTATTTTCAACTTTCACGCCCGTTTTCCTCATTTCATCTAATTTTTTATCCAATCGTCCAATAAACCATTCCTCATAGGATAATGCGTTTTCTGTTCTTACAAATCTCGAACCTTCCTTTTTAGCATCCCTTATCCTTTTTAAAAGGTCAGTTAATTTCTCATTTTTCTCCTTTAATTCTGTTTTTTCTGATTCCAGTGATTCTATTTTTTCATTTAACTCATCAATAAAGTCCCTGTAATCCTCTTCAATATATTCAATTTCTTTGTTTAGTTTCTCTCGGAGCTCCCTATTTTTCTCCATTTCAATTTCTATTCTTATCTTTTCTTTTTCCCTCTCAAACCTTCTTTTTAACTCTTCTTTCATTTCCTCAATTTTTGACAGTTCTATTTCTTTTTCTCGTTTGAGTTCATCCCTCAACCTTCTCTTTTCCACCCTTACAAAATCACGGAGCTCGTAAATTTCATTTTCAAGTTTTTGGATTTTATTATCTACGCCCGTTATAAAATCACTAAACCAATCTATTTCCTTCATTGCCCTGAATATTGCTTCATCCATTTTAGTTTTGTATTCTTTCCATTTTGTTTGGGCATAATCCCTTATTGGAAGTTTTATCGTGTGGTCTTTGATAATTTCATCAACTTTTTTTCCTATGTTGTTATAATATTCTTTAAGAAGGTTTAAGGTTTTATCTGTGCCGTCTCTATTTGCTTTGCTTATTTCCCTTAAAATATCATCTGCTGTCCAGATTTCAAATACGTTATATTTTAAAATATACTCCACAAGTTCGAGCTCCTTAAAACTATATCGCTTAATTGCTGGAAATGATTCGTTGTTATGGTAAAAACTAAATGCAAGTGTTGCTAATGCCCATTCAAAATCTCTTCTTACGGCATTGTCAAGGTCTTTTGAAAAAGTCCCGCATTCCCCATCTTTGTATTTTTCATAGTTTTCTTTTATTCTATTCCATAACTCCACCCTTTTTCATAAGGTTCATATATTATATCGTATCCATCCCTTAATACTCTGTTTGCTTTTTGTTTTAGTTTATCTAATTGTTCATAATTCCCCTCTGAAAACAGACTCATAATAACCCCTCAATAAATAATTTCATATCATTGTCAATTTTATTTTTTATTAAATCCACACTTTCGCCGTAACCTTCAATTTCAAAGTTTATTATCAATTTATTTTCATTATTTTCTTTTAATTTGATTGAAATGGAACAATTCCCTTTTTTTGTGTATACTTCGTATTTTTTTGTACCATTTACAGAACATTCGTAGCTTGCACCGAGTTTTATCATAAGATATTTTAAAAAACCCTCTACAGCTTCTTTTTTATCGGTAATCTTATAGCTCAGTGTGGTTTTTTTTGAAGATATTGTTTTTTTCAATTCTTTAATTTCATAGACCCTCACTTTCTCTTCAGGATTTCCTTCCAAACGGGACATAATATCCTTTACAAATCCATCCACGTCATCTATATCTGCTATTATAGCCATCTTTCTTATTTTCTCCAAATTTCCTTTATTTGACCATCTTTCGATTAGGTAATCAATCCTCTTTCTCTCAGCATCTTTGTCATAATCTACCACTATTAAATTACTCATAATATCACAAAATATAATTTGATTTTTAGAATATATAATATTTTGGTTTTTTTGGAGTACTTTTAATTTTGTCCAAAATGGATAAAGGATAAAAATAATATCACTTTATTACATTCACAATTATAAATTAAGTTTCGAATTTCCTTTAAGTAAAACTCGAAACTGTTATAATGCATATTATGCCTTTGTAAATTACAATGGCATATTTTTTATATTTTTAAAAAGGAAAATTAATAAACTATCTATTTTGATAATACTAAAAAAATACTAATTTATTATTTTTGTGAATAATTGCATATATTCTTTACACAAATTGCTTAATTTTTGTGCCATACCTTTTTAAATAATTAGTTAAAAACCTTTTTATACTTAAAATTTAAATGTAGGTTGTAAAATTAGGAGTTTACTAATATTGTTGTTTTTAAAAAACTAATCGACAAAACCGAAGGTTTTATCATATAATAAAACGACATTTATTTATAAATGGTGGGATTATGGATAAAATACAAATATTAAGAAAAATCTCTCAAACATTCTTTTTTATACGTGCACTGGTTGTTGCTGGTTTTTATTTAAGTATTATAGGGTTTATTGTAAGATTTATTTTAAGTGGGAATGCATATATCAATGTAAAAATTGTTATTATAATATTAGCAATTATTGCGGGGAGGGTATTTTGCGGGTGGATGTGTCCTTTTGGATTCTTGTTTGATTTGGTTTATCAAGCAAGAGTAAAAATATCCAGATTAAAAAAACTACCAACTGTTCCAGAGCATATACACAATAAATTGAAGTATTTTAAGTATGTTGTATTGGTTTCGATAATAGTCCTAGCTTATGTATTGGGGGTTAGAGCGTTTATTGATTTATATGAATTCTCATACCTATTGTTGGCTTTATTTTTGGTTTTGGGCTTTATTTACCCAAGGTTCTTTTGTAAGTATGTCTGTCCAGTAGGAGCGTTATTAAGTATACTTGCAAGGTTCTCAATATTTAAATTAGAGCTCGATAAGAATAAATGTATAGGTTGCAGGTTGTGTGAGTTCAAATGCCCAATGCAAATAAAAATAGTTGATGTTGATAAAATAGACCAGATGGAATGTGTAAGGTGCTTTGAGTGTATGAGTGCATGTAGAAAAGACGCTATTAAATTTGGAAGGTAAGTTATTCGATATGCCACCTGAGCTCAGCAGCAGATGAAATTCATAAGCACGATTCAAATCACTATAACTTCAACAGTATGTTACTTCACTTAAAAACATTGTTTCACAGATCATATTGTATAAATTATCTCGATAAACACTTCCTTAAACCCATAATTATTCTTTTAATTGTTCTTTATTCATGTCCATCATTATATTGTCTTTCACATACGCCCACCCATACATGTAGATTTTGTTTGAAAAACTCATCTTTAAAGACGAGAAAAAAGAGAAAGAAAATAGTAAAAGTAAACGTAAAACAAAACCACCAATTACAAAAAAACCAAAACTCCCTAATGAAAAAAGAGAATAGTAAAACAAAAATAATCACTTTAATTTACGTTAAGTAACAAATCATTCGAACCAGGAACAACGAACACTTTGTTGTTGTTTTCAGCCAATTTTTCCAAAACTTCTAGTTTTTTATATTCAAGAATTTCTGGATTCTTTCTAATGGCTTTAGCCATAATCTCTGTAGCATTTGCCTGCCCTTGAGCTTCAACAATTTTCTTTTCTGCCTCTAATCTCGCTTTTTGTACTTCAAACCTCATTTTTTCTGCTTCCTGTTTTGCCCTCAGTTTCTGTTCAATGGCACCTTCAACCTGATCTGGCAAATCAATATTCCTAATCAACGTGGCAGTTATCATTATTCCCTTACTGTCAAACTCTTTTTGAACTGCAGATGCAATTTTTTCTTGAACTTCTGTTCTCCTGTCTGTATATAGGTCCTCTACAGTATATTGGGCAATTATATCTCTTACTTTTGCCCTTATTCTACTCGTCATCCATGATTCTGGATTTTTTATAGTGGCGTACAACTCTGGTGCTTTGTTAGGATTGATTTTGTACTGTATCGATATATCAATGACTACAGGTAATCCTTCAGCTGTTAACGCTTTTATTGCGTTCCCTTGTTTTTGAGTCATATCTAATGTTTTTTCGTAAGTATTCATTTTTACGACTGACTGAACAACTGGTAATTTGAAATGTAATCCTGCACCTACAGGTTCTTGGTTTATTTTTCCAAATGTTTTTACAATTCCTACTTCGGTTTCATCTACGATGTACCATCCATCCAGTGCGAATGATATTCCGGTTACCCCAATAACCCCGACTAATAGTAATAGAATAAACCCTGTAATAGCACTTTTAAAATTATTCATTGTTACCCCCTTGATATTTTTTACACAATATAGTACGTTGAATTTTAAGAATTTAATATTATATATTATTATATACTATGTTACAATGGTAGTAATAGTAGTCGGTGTTTTATAGAGAGTGTGTATTACGAATAAACTGCACCTGAAATTTATTTTTAATTGTCATATTTTCAAATTAAACAATATTTTATGTTCTCGACGAAACCGATGGTTTTGTGAGTCTAAAATTCCTTGGAATTTGTCTCGATTTAATTTAAATGTGTGTAATATACTAATTGAAATTGCACATCACTATATTAGGGGACGGCAATCTTTACAATTTAACAAGGAGAATTAAAATAATTGAAGTGAATTTTATTTAGATTAAAATAAACGAGATGAAATCATGGAAAACATAAAATATGAAGTAAACTACGCAATAGAACACATGATGGAAACGAATTATCCAAGAAAAGAGTTCTGGAAGATGGATTCAAAACTTCCTGAATTAATAAGTGGAATTAGAGCAGGAGATGATGCGGTTGTTATCGGAAAAAATGTAATAAACATGGAAGGTCCCTATCCTTTAAAACTTGGTTCAAAAACTGCATTAATTCACACCTCATGCGATGTCGTAGCAATGGGAGCTCAGCCACTTTATGCAATGGATGCAATCCAGGCAGAGAATGAGGAAGAAATAAAGATGGCAGTTGATGGATTGAAAAAACAGTCTATGGGTCTAAACATCCCTATTGTTGGGGGAAACACTCAAACTGTAGAAAACTTAAAATCATGTATGAGTGTTGCAGTATTTGGAGAATTGATAAGCGATAAAATCATCAGAGACGGCGGTGCAAAAGAAAATGATATAATTATAATGCTCGGACATCCTGTTGAAGGAGATATTGGGGAGAGAGTTCAAAAGGCAAAAAACAAATTTGAAACCTACCTGGAAATCATAAAAAATAATGATATTGAAGTTCATGCCTGTAAGGATGCTTCAAGAGGAGGCTGGCTTTGTAATTTACTTGAAATGCTTGTTAAAGCAAAAAAAGGTATTGAAATAAACTCCATACCCTATCCAAGAGCTACAAGGTATTTGGGGACATATCTTGTATGCATCAATGAAGAAGATCTTGATAAAGTTTTAGACATAACAATTGAAAAAAGATGCCCTGCAATACCTTTTGGGAAAATAACCAATGAAAGAATACTTAAGATAGGTAATAAAGAATATATTGATGCTGAAAGAATGAATGAGCTCATAAGGAACTTCCCGTATAAATTTTAATTATTCAACGTATTTAGCCAAAGGAGTATTTCTTAAATCATATTCTTTTGAAATTTCTTTTAATATTGACTTAAATATGTTGTTTCTGCCCCCAAACTTCTTGGCATACTCCTCTAATTTACCTAAGTGGTTGTAAATAATATCAGGATAATTTTTAGATATATCCTATATAGTATTTAGAACCATATTTCTGATTATATTATTATCACTAACCAGAAGATCTAAAACTTTGTCAATGATCCGTTCTAATTCATTTTTATTTAGTTCCGGCACTTTAGAAAGTATATAAATCATATTTAAAGGATCCATATTTGTTATTCCACCGCTTTTTATTATATCAAGGTCGATTTTCATCTGTTCTTTAGATATTGATGTTCTTAGCTTTTCTTCAGTAACTTCAAGTTTTTCAGGTTCTAAGTCGAGCATTGACGAACCAATTTCAAATAATTTTCTAAGTAGTGATTCTTGTTCACTTGATTGCATTAATCTTTTTATCTGCTCGTGCATTTTCTTTTGACGATCGTCCAACTTGTACTCTTTCACTTCACCATATTTCTTAATGAGCTCCCAAGTATATTCCCTTATCTGAAGATTCACAATTTTTTTGTTGATTTTCCAGATTTCTTTTTCAAATAGTTTAAAGTATTCTGGGTTTTTTTCAACGATCATTTTTAGAGAAACTAGTGCATTTAAAATCATATCTTCATCTTCATCGTTTAGGAATTTTTTTATGTGGGGGATTAATTTATTAATATCTCTGCCGTACTTTAGAAATACTTTTGTAGCTAAGAAAATTGAATTGGACTTTAATTTTGGATTACTGGAGTTTAGAATATGTATAAGATCGTCTATCAGTGAGTCATCCTCGTCTATGAGTTTTTGGGCTTCACTGAGATGATCCTCCTCTAATAATTTTTTTAGTTTGCTAGATTTTGAACGAAAGAAGGGAAAGATCATTAAACCACCCATAAATCCCTACAGAATATACAATATTACTGTAAATCTTTTATTACTGTAAAATATTACTGCACTATCAGTCGTATCCTGTAATCGGGATTATTTTAAACTTCAAATCACTGTTTTTTCTCATAATTTCCAAAAAGCTCATGGATTTAGATGGATCTTTGTTTGTAACAATTATATCACATGTGGCCACTATGAAATCATCCGAATTCATTTCAGTTTTTAAAGGTACTGAGCCATATGATAGAAGTGTCTTCAATATTTCATTCTGAATTGTCAAACACTTTTCAGCATCCCCTTTGATTGTAATCTTATATGATGGAAAAATTAGCTCATAACAGTTTATCAATATTACTCCGTTGTTTTGCAAAACTTCACAGAGTTTTGTGTAGTTTTCAGTTGTGGCTTTAACTACGAATTTCAAAAAATAGTATTTGTTATTTAATGTGTTTGTAATTTTAACATCATAAATTCCAGATACTTTCTCTGCAATAATCATTCTTAACTTTTCAAAAACATTTGATTCACAAAGGGCTTGGGTAACATAAAGCCTTTCTAAATCCATCCTTTTCACCATTCCAAGTTTTAAACAATGCTTCAATATATTATAGAATATTTGAATATTTATAATTGCCTATGACATTTTGATAATATAAGAAAATTTCACTACTATATTTATTAAATAAAAATAAAATAATAACTTGTAGTTAATTAAATAGCACCAGCCCCGCAATCAAAAAAATAATGGTAAATATTAAAAATCCAATTTCCTTAAATCCAATGTTTCTTTCATACAGCCCTATTTTTGAGTTTTCTGAGTATCCTCTTGAAATCATTCCTAAGTATGTCCTTTCTCCTTGTTCATACGCTCTTAAAAAAAGAGCTCCTACACTGTATCCAAATATGTTTAACATCTGTATATAGGTTAAGTTTTTTCTATTTAAACACCTGGCTTTTTGGGCCCTTAAGGTAGATTCCAAAACATCATACATTATAAATAAATACCTCACCATTAATCCCAAAAGTGTTGACATTATATTTGGGAGTCCTAATTTTCTTCCTGCGCTTATAACTTCATGCATAGGTGTTGTTAAAGATAGAAAGACTACGGAGGTTACAGAAACTAAAAATTTCGAGAATAATATTAGACCAAAAGATAGCCCCTCTTGATACACAGGTAAGCTAAAAATCTGAAAAACTACAGTTTCCCCATGTACAAATGGTTGAAATAATGATATAAATCCTCCAAATGGTAATATGAGTAATATTCTTTTAAGTGCATAAGATAAAGAGATCCTAGACACCATCATCAATAAAATCAGGTAAAGTTCAATTAAAATCATAGAGTAAACATTGTTTGAAAGTGTGGCCGCCAATATTATTAAGAAAATAGATAATAATTTAACTCTTGGATCCATGTCATGAATTAAACTCTTTTTAAAACTTTCTTTTTCAATACTATATAGTGAGCCATGCAAAAAAAATCACCGGTAAGAATACTATATTATTTTGATTATAAAATCAGATCATTTTTAAAATTAATAATATTTTCATAGTATATAAAATATAGCCCAAAATGAAAATTTGCAATATCTTAATTATGATATTTGGTTCATCAAAAACTAAAAAAGAAGAATATTAATTATTCACTAACTGCGTTTGACTTTTTGAAAACTGCAGCTACTCCATATGCAACACCAGTCATTATGATTATACCAACAAGCATTGCAATTATTTCTCCGATTTTATCCATTCCTTCGATTGAATAGTCAGGCATTGGAGACGGTACTACAGTACCTTCTTCTTCAAGCCCTACTTCTTCTAAATTACTGTGCAATACATGTTCATTGATTATCTTTTCCGCAGCACTTTCTAAACCATCGGGATCTCCTGATGCCAAGAATGGTGCCAAAATACCTATCAATAGGGCAACTATCAAGCCTGAAATCAATATCTTATTGTCCATGACTCATCACCTTGCTTAACCCTTTAACCAAGTCGGGCCTTACAGATGAGAGGTATGAAACCACTATGGCAGTTATACCTCCTTCAATAAGTCCAATTACTGCATGGTATAATCCCATGAATTGTAACCCTTTATCAAGAGGAAAGGTTCCACAAATTGCCAATTCAATTGCACAGGCTATTGCAGATAAAAACAGACTTGCCCATCCTGCAGCAAATGCTGCAACAGTTGTGTTGGTGTTTTTTAATGCTTTAAATACGTAATAACCTATAAAACCACCAATAATTCCCATATTAAAAATATTCGCCCCCATTACTAATAGGCCACCGTCTGCAAAGAACAAACCTTGAACAATTAAAACCAGTGTTAACAGTAAAACTCCTGCCCATGGGGAGTCAAAAATAATGGCGGCTAGAGCTCCTCCTAACATGTGTCCACTTGTACCCCATGGTATTGGCATGTTCATAGCTTGAATAGCAAAGATACCTGCAGCTAATGCTGCAAAGAGCGGCACTGTCTTTTCGTTCATTTCTTTTGATGCCCACTTAAGAGACAGCAATATGAAAATTAGTGACACTACCCAGAAAATACCACTTTCCCATATGGGTAAAAAACCATCTGGTATGTGCATGTTTTCACCTTTTTTGCATTATTTCACACTATTTTAAGATAACTTAATACAGTATTACGTTATTATAATATTTCATATTTATAGTTTTCCCATATAATTTTTGTAATAATTTTGAATATTGTTTTACAAAAAATATTATTGTATATTATTAATATATGGAATTATAAAAAGTATTTAAATTCAAAAATCCTTTTAATTAATATCACTAAACTCAATTTTTGATATTTATAGTCGTTCTACGAAGGGTGATATATATTGGTGTGCAATTTAAATAAACCGATCAATATATCGTAAATTGAATAACAGTACTAAATAAACCATATTTTTCAATTAACAGTTTATTTTATGTTTAGTAAGTAATGCACACCACTATAAATATCATTAAATTTTAATTGGAATTTATTTAACAAATTTTAAGTTTAGATTTAAAGGTAGATAACTTACATATTTGTAGGACAATTATAAGAGCTCATTAAATGGCTGGTGAATAAAAAATGCAGCATTATGTTTTTAGTGTATTAAACGACAACGGCATAACGGAACTTAGGCCGCCGCAAAAAAAGGTATTGGAACATGGACTACTTGATAAACAAAAGAATTTTTTAATATGCATCCCTACAGCCAGTGGAAAAACCCTTATTGGAGAGATAGCCCTAATAAACCATCTATTGGATGAAAACAAACAACCGACAGGGAAAAAGGGACTATTTATAGTTCCATTAAAAGCCCTTGCAAATGAAAAATACGACGAGTTTAAAGAAAAATATGAAAAATATGGTTTAAAAGTGGCTTTGTCCATTGGAGATTTTGATGAAAAAGAGAATTTATCGAGCTACGATCTAATCATAACTACTGCTGAAAAACTTGATTCTTTAATGAGACATAGGATCGATTGGATAGATAAGGTTTCTGTTGTAGTGGTAGATGAAATCCATTTAATAGGGGATGATGAAAGAGGAGGAACCCTTGAGATCATTTTAACGAAATTAAAGAATTTAAATAATATCCAATTAATCGGTTTGTCTGCAACTGTTGGGAATCCAGAGGAACTTGCAAACTGGCTAAATGCAACACTTGTAATTGATGATTGGAGACCTGTGGAATTAAAAAAAGGAATATTCTATAAAAACAAAATAGAATACATTGATGAAAATAATTCATTAGACGAAATCACGAAGAGTGATTTCGTTGCTCTCCGTTCGCTTCGCTCACTCCAAAAACCCCTAAACGATAGTTATAAAAATGACATTATGAATTTGGTTGTAGATTGTATCGATGAAGATGGTTCATGTTTAATTTTTTGTAATTCTAAGAGAGGAGCGGTTAGTGAAGCAAAAAAATTGAATTTAAAGAAATACTTATCCCACAGTGAAAAACACGAACTTCAAAAACTGAAAGACGAAGTTTTAAGCATATTCGATCCACCAACTGAAACCTGTAGAGCTCTTGCAGAATGTATTGAAAAAGGGGTGGCATTTCACCATGCAGGTCTTACCTATGAACAGAGGAAAATAGTTGAAGAAGGATTCAGAAAGAAACTGATAAAGGTTATATGCTGTACTCCGACACTCTGTTTAAATGCAAATACCGAGATATTGCAAGAAAGTGGATTTAAAAAGATTACAGAATTGAATAAAAATGAAAAGGTATTTGCATTGTGTGGAAATAAAATAAGACCAGTGGATTGTTGGAAAGTTCATAAAACCCCGCAACATGAATATAATATTGTTGTAAAAACCGCAAATGGGCTAAAAATTACCACAACCCCCAATCATTTGTTCTTAGTTAAAAAAGGAAAAGAGACCTGTGAAAAAGAAGCAAAGGATTTAAAAGTGGGGGACTATGTGGCTACTGCTGATAAAATAGTGGTTGAAGAAAGAGATATTGATTTATCCTATGGGGACCTTTATTTCATTGGATATTTTATAGGAGATGGCTATACCGGTGTTATCGAAAAAAATGTATTTAGAGGTAGTCCCGATATTACGTTTAATCCAAAATACCCGCCAAATTTTGATGACTCTAAACTTCACAAAAAATACTTTTTAAAAATTAAAGAGGAAGGAAATGTTTCTCATTATGTATATTCAAAAAGACTAAGGGAAGTATTTAATGAATTAAATATGCTCACTAAGGATAACAAAAATATTGATGTATTTTACATTCTTCCATTGGAAAAGTTATCACACTTTATTGCAGGGTTGTTTGATAGTGATGGATACATTAATGCCAACAGAAAGAAAATAGGATTCTCTTCGATATCAGAAAATCTAATCAAAAAACTACAATTAGCATTATTGAGGTTTGGAATACATAGCACCATTAGAAAAAGAAAAGGAAAAGTTATGAAGCTTAACAAAACCTTCAGGTTTTGTAAGTCTCGACGAAACCGAAGGTTTCGTGAGTCAGCAAATCTTCGATTTGCTTCGACAGCGAATCCAAAGGATTCGCTTCGATCGCCAACAAATAATAAAGAATACAAAAGTAGAGATATTTATGAACTAATAATTGGTGATTTTGTAAGTGTAAAAAGATTTTATGAAAATATTCCACTGAGACACAAGGAAAAAAGAAGAAAATTGGAAGAAATCGTAAAAAGTAAGGAAATTGCTAAAATGTGGTGTGATTGCGGATTTAGCATTGATTTAACTATGTTTAAGCCAAGAACAAAAAGTCAGAATGAATTAAATAAAGAGCGTGTAAAATTACTTTTTGAACTATTAAATGGAAAAAAATTGGTTATGAACTACAATAACTACTATTCAAAGAGAAAGAATCCCCATTTTGAGTTTATCATAAGAGAAAAGATAGGTGGAAATAAAAAAGGAGTATATTATTCTCTAAATGATAAAGGAAAAATTTTAATGAATCTTCTTAATAAAAATATAAAAGATAAAGAGAACTTAGAAGAAATGTATGACTTCTTAGTAAATCTTGAAAAATGCCCAATTTGTGGCAAGCCACTCTACAAAGAAATGAGACATAGTTGGAAAAAAGAATATTATGATGGAGATATTTATTGGAGCATGATCAAAGAAATTAAAAAAATAAAGGTAAATGACAAATATGCTTATGACATAGAACTACCAGATGATGGGACAAATGACCATTATGTTGTGGCAAATGGATTTATAGTACATAACTCTGCTGGACTAAATTTACCTTGTAGAAGAGCAATTGTAAGGGATTTAAAGAGATTTTCCGGTAGAGGTATGGCTCCAATTTCAAAAATGGAAATTCAGCAATGTATTGGAAGAGCCGGGAGACCTGGTTTAGATCCTTATGGTGAAGGAATAGTCTATATAAAAAATCCAAACGATGTTGAAAAAGGTTTTGAATACTTAACTGGAAAGGTGGAGGACATATACTCAAAACTTTCCAATCAAAAAGTTCTTAGAACCCATATCCTTGGATTGATATCCACGAGGGAAGTTGAAAATGAAATGGATTTAAAAAACTTTATAAAAAACACATTTTATGCTCACCAGTATGGAAGTCTCCAAGGAGTTTTGAGGAATGTAAAAGAAGTCGTTGATTTTTTAGAGGATTATGATTTTATCGTTGCATTTACACCAACAAAACTTGGGAAAAGAGTTTCAGAACTGTATATTGATCCATATAGTGCAAAAATAATTATAGATGGATTAAAAAAGATCAACAAATCCTCTGAGTTAAATACAAATCTAGAGCTCTATATGTTATATGTACTGTCAATGACCACGGAAATGAGGCCCCCTTTAAGAGTAAGAAATCATGAAGAAGAAGATTTAATTTTAGAAATGATGGACTTAAATATTGATGATTATTCCTGGGAAAATTTAGAAAGCTTTAAAACTGCAAAGATGTTCTACGACTGGATTAATGAGGTTCCAGAGGAGGATATATTAAAAAGGTATGGAATTGAACCTGGGATTTTAAAGTACAAAGTTGAACAGGCTAAATGGATGGCATATTCTGCAAAAGAAATATTTAATCAATTAAATTTAAAAAATGAACAAATCAAAGACTGTTTATCTGAATTGGAGATAAGACTCGAGTATGGTGCTAAAAAAGATATCATTGAGTTACTCAAAATTAAACACGTTGGAAGAGTTAGGGCCAGAAAACTATACAACGCTGGAATAAGGAGCAAAAATGATATTGTAACGAACCGCTCAAAAGTCATCAGTTTGCTTGGAGATAAGATCGGAAAAAAAGTCTTAGAAGGATTTGGTTTGAAATATGGTCAGCAGACACTACTTAGCTTCCAATAGTGGCTACTTGTCTAGGGACATATAAAGCTTTGAAATGGTATTTACTGTATCATAACCTTTTTTCGTTATCATATAGTCCCCCCTTTCGCTTCTTTGAATAATCATGTTTGATTCTTGAAGCTTTTTTATGTGAAATAGTAAATTTCCCCCTCTTAAATTGGTTATCTTTGATAGGTCTGAAAAAGTTCTTGTTTGGCTTGATAGTGCCTTTAATATCATAAATCTGTGTTTATTTGCGATTGGCTCAAGTAGATTTTTAATTAGATCTTCTTCAGAAATTTCAGAAAGGGAATATTCCAAATTTTCTTCTTTTTTATAAATTCCCAGAGCTTTCATCAATTCGATTTGCTTTTCAAATAACCTACCTGCTTCTAAAAAACACGTATCGCACTCAATTTTAGGACTATTTTTATGCAATTCTTTTAATTTATCCCGGTAAGAGTTTACTATCGATTCAGAAATCTCCCCCTCTTTTATATATTTTGCAATGTTCTTTAAAAAATCCAAAAATACACTATAACATTGGTCCTTCATCGGGCAGTTTTCTACCATGTTGTTCTTCAAGCTTGATTTTGCATTATCGAGCTCTTTGTTATAGAAAATTTCAGAATATTTTTCTTTAAGTTCGCTAAATATTAAATCAACGTGTTTTTGATTTGATTTCTCAATAAAACTTCTTAATTCATTTCTTAATTTAAAGATTTCTTCTTTTAATTCTTTAAGTTCTAAATTTGTAGTTATATCTTCTTTCATAAAAACCACTCAGTTACTGAACTGTACAAAATAATTTTTAGTACATTTTAATGACGATTAAGTATATATGCATTACCTTACATTGTTTTACTTGTAAAAAGCGAGGTGGGATATATGAACGTAAAAGAAGAAATAAAAGCACAGATTATGGGAGCGTTAGAAGGCGCAAATTTTCCAATCGAAACTCCAGAAGAGTTATTGGCTGCATTTCCAAAGGGAGCTGAAACAACGTGTAAAGCTGGAAATATTGAAATGACTGCAGGAGAGGCTGGAAAATTATTGAAAGCAGGGGATTTTCCATTTAAAAGTGCTGAAGAAGTAGCGGACACAATAATTTCAAGGGCTGGATTATAAGCCCTTTTTAGTCATATTTTATTTTTTAGATAGTTTTTAGCCACAATTTAAACGGTGATATCATGAAGGTTTTAGGGTTTTCGGGTTCCCCAATAAAAAATAGCAACACAGACAGAGTAATTTTGGAAGTTCTAAAAGCAACAGGTCTTAAATACGAGTTTATAAAATTGGCAGATTATAAAATCGAACCCTGCAAGGCCTGTCTTGGATGCGTTAAAACTAACGAATGCGTAATAAAAGATGACGGAATCAAACTGGCAAAAAAGGTAAAAGAAGCTGACGCCATTGTAATTGGTGGATATACATCATATTCATCACTTGATGCAAGAACAAAAGCTTTTATTGAAAGGCTATATCCTTTAAGACACAATTTTGGTTTTATGGCAGGGAAAGTCGGTGCTGCAGTAATTACCTCGGCAGTTCCTGAAGAGAATAAAATGCTTCCTCCTGCAGCGGAAATGGGTGTAAATTCAATAATGTTTTATATGATGGAAGAAGGGATGAAGTTTTTAGGATCAGTGAAAGTTTTAGGAAATGTGCCATGTGTAAGTTGTGGAGTGGAAGAAGACTGTGAAGTTTCAGGCTTAAAAATGATACATGGACCAGACGCCACGATCGATTCTGTTGGAATTAAATCCTTTGAAGAACAGGAAACTGCAATCAAAGGTGCAAGAGAATTGGGAGAAAAAATTGCACAGGCACTAAAATCAAAAGTGAATAGAGAAGAATACTATGTTTAAAAATAATTTAAAAAAATATTATTTCTTTTTTGATTAGAAGTTGTGCTCAGTCGTCCCCGATGTCATCATTGATTGTGAAATCTTAGTTTCACAGCTCACCAACAACAAAATCGGAATCGCTTACAAAGTAAGCGAGCAACGAAATGCGTAGCATTTCGTCTAATTGGTGATAATCTCAGTGAAGTCGGCACTCATCATTGCACAGTTGTTATTCTATTAAGCAATTTATCATACTCTAATTTTTAAAATCTTATGTGGTATTTCATTCTTATTTCTATGAATCCTCTTAAATAGTTTTGGATCGATATTCATATTCAATTAACGTAAATATTATAGGATCATTAATCTATCAGATCATAACATTTATATTATATTGTTATTATAGTCGTTTGACGAAAGGTTGTTATTAACCACTAGCTCTTACATTAAATTAAAACACCAACTGTGTTGTTAAAAGTTGTAAAAAAATACTAAGAATTAAATACTATCTTTTAATGGTATGATTAGTTATATTACTTAATTGTCAACTACCATATTTTGGAAAATTAACTCACGATAATTTTTAGTTTTTATTATTTTTAAGAGGGATATAATGAAGTATATTTTTATTACTGGAGGCGTAGTTTCTTCACTTGGAAAAGGAATAACCGCTTCTTCCATAGGTAGGCTCTTAAAGGCAAGAGGTTTCAAAGTTAATATGGTAAAAATCGACCCATATTTACAGATTGACGCTGGAACTATGTCCCCTTACGAACACGGTGAAGTATTTGTTACAGATGATGGTGGAGAAACAGATTTAGATCTTGGAAACTATGAAAGATTCGTTGACACCAACTTAAAGGCAAAAAACAATATTACAACAGGTAAAGTATATTGGAGTGTCCTTTCAAAGGAGAGAAGAGGAGACTATTTGGGAAAAACGGTTCAAGTTATACCCCACATAACCAATGAAATAAAGGATAGGATAAAGGAGCTCGGAGAGGGGCACGATATTACACTTATTGAGATCGGAGGAACTGTTGGAGATATTGAAAGTCTGCCTTTTTTAGAGGCCATAAGGCAGTTTAAAAAAGATGTTGGAAGAGAAAACGTCCTCTACATCCATGTTTCATTGCTACCATTTATAAAAACAGCTGGAGAGGTTAAAACAAAACCTACCCAGCACAGTGTTAAAGAACTTAGAAGTATAGGCATTCAACCTGATATTTTAGTTTGTAGGACAGAAACCCCAATGGGCGAAAAAATAAGGGAAAAACTTGCTCTCTTCTGTGACGTCGAAAAGGATGCAGTAGTAGAAGCAAGGGACGCAAGAACCATATATGAGGTACCTTTAAACCTTGAAAGGGAAGGAATAGGCAAGTTAATAACAAAAAAACTTAATTTAGAGGACAGAAAACCTGAACTGACCGAATGGAGGGCTATTGTCGATAGAATAATTAATCCGTTAAATGAAATTACAATTGGTGTCGTAGGAAAATACACTGAGTTAAAAGACGCATATACGAGTATAATGGAAGCTTTAATCCATGCAGGTGCTAAAAACGATACAAAGGTAAATATAAACTGGATAAACGCTGAAGAGCTCGAAAATAAAAACTATAAAGAAGTATTGGATAAATACCGAGAGGATGAAAAACTAGATGGAATATTAATCCCAGGTGGATTTGGAGATAGGGGAGTTGATGGAAAAGTAAATGCAGCAAGATATGCGAGAGAAAACAACATACCATTTTTAGGAATTTGCCTTGGGATGCAGTGTGCAGTCATAGAATTCGCAAGGAATGTATGCAAACTTGAAAACGCAAACTCCACAGAATTCGATGAAAATACCCCACATCCTGTAATTGACCTATTACCTGAACAAAAGGAAATCACAGATAAAGGGGGCACGATGAGACTCGGAGCCTATCCTGCGATTTTAAAAGAAGATACTTTAATTTACAAACTCTACGGTGAAAAAGAAGTATATGAAAGACATAGACACAGATATGAAGTAAATCCAGAATACCACGACATACTTATAGAAAACGGTTTAACCATCTCTGGAACATCTCCTGATGGAAAGCTTGCAGAGTTCATAGAAATTAAAGACCACAAATACTTTGTAGCAACTCAGGCACACCCTGAATTCAAATCAAGACCTAACAAACCGCATCCGTTATTTGATGGACTGGTTAGAAGCTCCTTAAAGGAAGAATAAGAAAAATAATAAAGATAAAAAATAATAACAAATAAAAAACGAATATACATTTTAAAGGTGATTAAATGTTTGACGCTAAAATGGTTATTGAAGAGGCTATAAATGAAATAAAAGAACAGATTGGAGATAGAAAGGCAATTATTGCATTAAGTGGTGGCGTAGATAGTTCGGTAGCTGCAGTTTTGGCTGATAGGGCAATAGGAGACAGACTCTTGGCAGTATTTGTAGATACCGGTCTCATGAGAAAAAACGAAGCAGAAGAAATAAGGAAAATATTTAAGGAAGACATGGGACTTAACTTAAAAATAATAGATGCAAAAGAACTATTTTTAAAGGAACTGAAAGGAGTAACTGACCCTGAAGAAAAAAGAAAGATAATAGGAAAATTATTCATAGAAGTGTTTGAAGAGGTTGCAAAAGAAAACGGTGAAGAAGTTTTAGTTCAGGGAACAATTGCACCAGACTGGATAGAAAGTGAAGGTAACATCAAAACCCACCACAACATAGCACTTCCTGGTGGGATGGTATTGGATGTTGTTGAACCTTTGAGAGAGCTCTATAAGGATGAAGTAAGGATACTTGCAAAGGAGCTCGGACTTCCTGATGAAATAGCATACAGACAGCCGTTCCCAGGTCCTGGTTTGGCAGTTAGAATTTTGGGAGAAATAACCGAAGAAAAATTGGAAATCTGTAGAGAGGCAAACGCCATAGTTGAAGAAGAAATAGAAAAAGAAGGATTGAATAAAGATTTATGGCAGTACTTTGCAGCTGTTCTCGATACAAAAGCCACAGGAGTTAAGGGAGATATAAGAGAATACAACTGGGTCGTTGTAATAAGATTTGTTAAATCATTAGATGCCATGACTGCCCATGTTCCTGAGCTCCCATTTGAAGTTATAAAAAGAATAAGTAAGAGAATAACATCTGAAGTTCCAAATGTCGCAAGAGTAGTTTTGGATGTTACAGACAAGCCACCAGCCACTATTGAATTTGAATAATATAATTAATTTATCTATTTTTTATGATTACTCAACAAATCCTAGAATTGTTTCAATTTTTTAAAATTTATCGTTTTTAATCGTGTCATTTACTAATGGGGCTAAATAACATAATGTGCAATATAACAAAAAGCTAAAAAACCTTTTAATCCCTCCATACAAAGACAAAAACCAGACCTGCAAAGACAGAAAGAAATCGCAGAATATTTAGAAAACCTACACAACAAAATAAAAAGATTAGAAGAATTACAGGAAAAACAATAAGATATTGTACGGTGTAATTTAAGACTATTTAAATGTTATAGTTTTTTTAGGATTATACAAACCATTTTATCGATTTCTTTATCTGTTTTTTCTATTTCCTGTTTTATTTCCATTAATTCCTTTTTGTAGCTGTTGAAGCGGTTTTCTAAATCGTTTAAAGAATCTGTATTAATTTTTTGCTTCTTTAATTCTTTTAGGAATTCTTCATAACTTAAATTATAAAATGTTTCTAATTTCTTAGTAATTTTAGTTAGGTTTAATGATTTTAAAAATTCATTCTTTTTATTTATGAATTTTTTATTTAATTCAATCATTTTATCCGCTTTTTCTATGAATGGGATTTGTTGGTCTTCTGGGATTTTTGGGATAGGTAGTTTTTCTAAATATATTTTTTTCATCCTAAGGGCTTTCGAACCGAGCTGGGATACCATGTTTTCTAAGTAAAACCATATTACCTTCGAGTTAAGTAATACCATCAAATATTTAGAACCTCCAACAATAAACCATGCCGTATCAGATGTGTAATATTTCCCATTGTCAAAATAAAAGCAAGATGAACTACTAAATTCTGGATAAATTATTTTTTCTTTCTCAAACTCCTTATAATACGAAGCGGCACATCTCTGTAAAGCATACCATTCATATCTTTTTCCAGTTTCAGCCTTATTTCGTTTACTTAATTTTTCCTTATATTTTAGCAAATGGTTGTATATATCAGGATATTGCTCCTTAAATGCCTTTTCGGCTTCCTCTGATGCCCCAGAAATTGATGAATTATTATGCAATGGAAAATGCCAAGGAACAAAAATTAACCATAAATCCGCAAATTCATAACCATATCGTTTTATATCCCTTCCCCTTAAAATCGGTTTTATTATCTCTTTGTTCTTTGGGTCTTTTTTAATTAATTCATCCTTAGTTTTTCCATCAATTATAAAAGCATCGTTAAAACCTGTTTTAATTCCATAATTTATTTTTATATCCCAATCCTTTAAAGGTATTCCAATTTTTTCAATCTTCTTTTTTAAATTTAATTCCTCTGGTGGCGATAAATTAAAGGAATTTTCTTTCAAATCTGATTGCGGTATTTTAAACCTATTGCTTTTTATCCCATCGATAAATCCATTATAATTTTTAATTTTTGTGAAATCCACCGCAGACATTAAATTATCTTTTTTATATCCTTTTTTAAATATCAAAATATTTGTATCCACTGTTGCAGTTTCAAATACCTTTTCCCCTCCAAAATCAATAATTTCCTTTATACTCGTATTTTCTTTAAAGAATTTTCTTAATTTTTCGCCATAATTTGCTCTCATCCATTTATTACTTGTAATATATGCTAAAACTCCCTCATCTCTTAAAATATTATATCCCAACTCATAGAAATAAACATAAAGGTCAGCAACTCCAGTATATGTTTTATAATTTCTTTCAAGTGCGGGTTTTAATTCTTTTATTTTTTCCTGCCTTACATAAGGTGGATTACCTATTACTATATCAAAGCCAGGGTTTTCTCTCCTAAATACATCTGAAAAGTACAACTTCCATAAGAAAAATGGTTTTGACCTTGATTTTTTATACTGCTTCAATTTTTCCAGTGCATCTTCATTTCCTGATTCTATTAGTGTTTCCTCTATGAGCTCCCATTCAAGTTTTTCTATTTTTTCTTTATACTCATTTTTATCCCGTTTAGCTCGGGCATTGAAATATTCTTTATACAATTTTTTGAGCTCTGCAAGTTTCTCCTGTGATTTTTTCCGCCTAATATTTATAGCATCGGACAGTGTAATTTGAGATTGTAAATCATTCAAATTTTTATTTTTTGATTTTTTATATTGATTTTCCAATTTTTTAATATATTCATATAATTCATTTAATTTTTTACTTACTGGTTCAAGTTCCTTCCATTTTTGTTTTAACATCAATTCCTTAGCGGTTTTTTCTAAATTTTCCCTTTCAATTTTCAATTTTTTTAATTCCTCAGGTTCTTTATCTTCTTCTTCGGGAATTTCAAGAATACTATCATCAAAAAGTTTTATTCCTTCAAATTCATCCAACAAACTATTTCCACACATTATTTTATGGTCTAAATTTGGCAATGCCCTTATATTATTTAGGCTATCCTCATCCACCACCAACGATAACCAAAACCTAAGTTTTGTAATTTCCACAGCAGATGAATCAATATCTACGCCGTATAAACAGTTTTGAATAGTTTCCCATTTTAATTTATAAAGTGTCCGGTCTTCCATTTTTGCACTATTCTTTGCTATTAAGAAAGGTGTTAATATAGACCTTGCCTTTACAATCTCATTCATAATCCCAACTGGAAAAGCACCAGAACCAACCGCAGGGTCTGCTATTTTTACGCATCTTAATAGCTCATCAACTTTTTCTATATTATCCAATATGCTTTTTGGAAAGTTTATATTTTTAATTAACTTTATTCGCTCATTTAATAATTTTCTGTATCCTTTTGATAAAACATTGTTAAACTTTTTCATCTGTTCATTTATTTTTTCAAGTTCAATTAATTTTCTTTGATATTCCGAAGTTGAAAATCCACTGAGATATATGAATTTTTCAATATCTTCCCGTGGAATGTCCGTATTCGTTTCCAAATAATTAATCAAACTCTGCTGGCACATATAATGCACTATTTCCCTTGGAGTATAGAATGCCCCTTTTGATTTCCTATCTTTAATCTCCAATAGGTTTTCAAAAACCTTCCCAAGCATTTCAGGGTCAATAGCAACCTCTTTATCCAGTGGTTCATCCTCTTTTATTGTGAAATTATACTTATCAAAGACATTAAAAATTTTTTCAAAAATTCCATTGTCCAATTTTAAATTAATTTCTTTCCAATTGTAGCCCCCAATAGGTTCAAATAGTCCCCCATTTAAGAAAGGGATTTTACAGTCAAAAGGAGAATAGTAATCATCCCTCTGAGTAGATAACGCTTCATAAAATAATGGTTCCAACATCTCCTTAAAGAAATTTTCATATTTGGCATATTCTCCCGCATACAACCTCTTTAAAAAATCTTTTGGACCAGCTCCCCATTCTTTAAACTTCCCAGTTTCAGGGTCTCTTTGAACACCAAGCCAGCCCTTTTTTGGAGAAAGTATATAAATACAATCTGTCCAAGCAATTTCTTAGCGAAATCCACTGTAGAAATCTCTTTTTCTTCAAATTCCTTTTTAATGTCCTTATCACATTCCAATAATTTGTCGAGCTCATCTTTTAAATCTAAAAATAACTCCTTATATTCTTTGAAAAACTCATCGGATACATTTTCAACACTGAATGCTTCTTCAATTTCCTCTAAAGTTGGGTTTTTCTCAGCTATTATCATGCCAAGAAATCTTTCTTTACAGGTATGGTTTGGTTCGTTCTTTCCAACTAAAAAGGAGCACCTTTTAGCAGGAGTAAAACCCTTTTCAATTTTAAAATCTTCTGTAATTTTATACTCCATTTTAACAAATGAAAACCGCCAGTCATCGAGCTCATCGCCATAAAATGCAACTATTGCAGCGTCCTTATTTGCATTTTCAAGCCATTTTGCAATAAGGTTCCGCTGCATAGTCCTTGATCTATCCCTATACTTGTTTTTCTTTAATTTTACAGATAAAATATCTATTGTTTTATTGGAGCTATCCTTATATGTGCCGTAATACTTAAGATAGTCGGCATATTCACTATATTCTTTCCACAGGTATTCCTTAGGAGATTCTTTTAAAAAACTACTGTCTCCAAACATCTCGATAACGAATTCTAAATACCTATCCTCATTAAACTCTCCCCCAAAAGTTTTTTCAACAAGTTTTACGGCATTTTTTCTATCCATTTTACTTCCCCACTAAATATTCAGAAAGAATTATTTCCTTAGGCCCCTCAATATTTGCCGATGAGTTAAATTCTAATTTTTGGAATAAATCATAAGGTATTCCTTTTTTTATCTCGTTATACATTTTGAATAAATCAAGCATGCCACTATTATTATTTATTTTTTTAATATTATCCAGTATAGTTTTTATGGTATTTTTAGATACACCGCCTATTTCAATAAGTTTCAACACCCTGTCGAGATACTCTACATCATCATCCGTGAGCCTTCTTTCATTCTGTTTTATGGCTTTTATTAACTTAATTAATTTAGACTCATTCCTACTTCTTCTTATTTTAATTTTTGAAATAACATGTTCCTCTTCGAATACTTTATTAAATTCTTTCTTAAGCATATCAAGATGAGCATAATAGTCCATTCCAATTTTCATCTTTTTTGTATCAATATCTGCTTTTAGAATCTCTGCGGCCTTATAAAAATCAAGTTCTTTAACTCCCTCTGGTGTAGTTTGATATATCTTTCTCATTTTTCCCTTTTTAAAGAATGTAATCAGTGAATTATAATTCTCATTATGTTTTTTTGCAGTCCTTGCTTTTTTAGGAAGGTTTTTTATTTTATCAAATAATTCCTTATCATTGTCTCGAATATCTCTCAAATATGCTAAATATGCCAACTCAGGGTCGTCCTCATCTTCCCCAATGACTGTTTCTTTTGAGTTAAGGCGTGAAAATAAGTCAAAGGATTTTATATCTTCATCGGTTAATAACCTAGAATCAGTTCCAAGCATTTCAATGAAACTTCTAATTTTAGCCTCTGCGGCTTCCTTCAAACCCATATTTTCATTTATTTTTGTTGCTGGAAAGAAGTTATAAATATATATTTTATCAAATTTGGAATCTACTCTGTTTATACGCCCCACTCTCTGCATCATTCTTGAAGGATTCCAAGGAATGTCGTAGTTAATTACCACATTTGACCTATGTAAATTTACACCTTCTGAAAGAACTTCTGTTGAAATTAAAATCATATATTCATCCTTTTTAACCTTTGATTTTCCATCAAAATTTTCAGTTATAATTTTTCTTAAACTATTGTCAGAAGTTCCAGAAAATGCCAAAACTTTATTATTAAACAAGGGATTTAATTCCCTTTCAAGATATTTTGCAGTTTCTTCTGATTCTGTAAATATTATTACCTTATTATCCTTTAACACATCATCTGTTTCTAAAATATCGATTAATTTATCAAGTTTCGGGTCTTCATCAACGGAGCTCCACATTTCTTTTATATGTTTTAGAATCTCTAAATCATATTTTAAGTCATCAATAAGTTTAGGCCCAAAATCTTTAATAGGGTAGATTTCCACCTTTCCCTCACTTATTAACTTTTCAATGGACTCCTCATCATCGTTTTCCTGAAACTCAAAAACTTTGGATAGATGTTTTTTACTGATATAAACATTACCATCCTCACATCCAGCTATAAATTTTTCGTAATAACCTATAAACCTATTAATTGACATCTTGAATGCGTGAAAACTACTCTCCAGCCGTTTTAAAAGCATGGTTTTCATAAATCCTGCCATATTCTTTTGTGGCTGAATAATTCGGTTATCAAATTCTCTCCCTTTATAATATAGCATTGGAGTATATCTTGCATATTTTAACTCTTTTGTAATTAAATTAAGGGTTTCTTCAAAAATTGAATCTAACTTTTCATCAAATTCATAATAAACTGGCTTTGGGTCCTGAACTTCTGGAAATTTCAAACCCTGTTTTTCCAAATCTTTTGAATAATACTTCTCAATACTTTTTCTAGTCCTTCTTACCATTAAATACTGTAAAACATTTTCACGAATTTCTTTTGCATTCTCCTGAACAATTTTCATATATTTTTCTTTGTCCTTTCGCCTATCTACTCCTTTAAGTCTTGCATCTAATTTTTTAAAGAATTTTTCAAGGTCCCTTACCTTTGGATTTGGGAGTGTGGAATTATGAACATTTTGAAACAATTTTATCTGGGCAAGAATATCCATGGGCTTATTATTTAACGGAGTTGCAGAAACCAATATTACCCGTTTTCCACTGCATATCCTAAATAATTTTTCATACATCTCCGTAGATTCATTTCTAAAATAATGAGATTCATCAATTATAATATTTTTAAAGTTTTCAATACCATATTCAAATGCCATATCTAAATTGCCCCTTGATACAAATCTTCCCCTAACTCCAAAATCATAAAAGGCATTTTTCCAAGAGCCTGGATTTCTTTCATCAATCAATACTGGCGGAGCAATTACAAGAGTTTCACCACCAAGTTGCTGAACCAACATTGTGGCTATGTATGTTTTTCCCAAACCAACAACATCGGAAATAAAAACTCCTCCATATTCTTCAAGTTTAAGTTTTGCATCTTGGACTGCATCCCTTTGATATTTTAAATCCATAAAATTATCAGGTCGGAATTTACTTTCAAATTCATCAGTTAAATCTAAATTTATTTTTTCCTTCATGTATTCGTAAAGGAATTTTAAATATAATTCATACGGCGTGATGTCCTCATTTAACCATGTTTTTTTATTAACTGTTCTAACGTACTCTTCCGAAACATCTACCGAATCCTCCCATAATTCATTAAATTTATTTAATGCAAATTCATAGTCAGACCTGGTTTTTAATTCCACATTGAATTCAAGATTATCCACCAATCCAGAGCGCGTGAAGTTGCTTGAACCTGTAATGACTCTGCCTTTATCCCTATCCCCTTCTTTAAAACTCATTATGTAAAGTTTTGCATGGATTTTAGCTTTGGGATATACCCTTATTTCAAGTTTTCCAGATTTAAGCCATTCAATGAATTTTTTAATTCCTTCTTCAACAGTGCATGAGTCTTCAGAAGTTTCCATTTCTGAAATTATGCTTTCTGAAAAATTTTCTTTAACTTCTTTGAATGATAGTCTATATTTTTTAATGTCCCCCGCAGCCTCCTGAATTAAATCAAAAGTTTTTTTATCCGTATTGATACCTACGAGTATTCTAATTTTTTCAGTATTTTCTAATGATTTATATAATGCATAAAATCCACTAGCATAAAAATAACCAACCAGACAGTCAAAAAATTTAGTATCTTTCAATAGTATTGAAAATCTATCTACAAGTTTATTGCCCTTTTCATTAGTTAAAAATGATAAATCAGTATTCATAATGTCCCCCTATTGTAATCCTATATATACAACTATAGTTCCCTCACAATAAGGCACGAAGCCCGTTAAGGGCGATACGGTTAAAACATTTATTTACTTTTTAAGAGATTATCCGATATTATATTAAAATCAAAAGCATAAATATGCCCGATATTACATTTCATCACTAAAATATCTTTTTTCATTGACCCTCTATACTACTACTCGCCTCAAACTCCCAAGTTTAGAGCCATTATTTGAATTTAAGGCATAAATGCATCATCATAACATCCAACCATCACAATATTGCCATACTTACAAAATGAGATTACCCCTTTTTGTTTCAAACTCCCAAACCTTTTTACCAGTATTAATACCAAAAGTATAAACAATCGCCCCCATATCCAACAATTGCCAAATTTTTATATATGTAATCTAAATTTCCATAACAATCCAGAAACATGTATTTCGTCTATTTCTTCTTGTTCAATTAATTCATTAGTTCTAAAACCATAATATTCCCCATTATATCCCCCATAAAAAGCAAAGTAGGAAATTATTAATTTTCTTTTTTTAATCTTTTAAATAATTTTTCATTTTTCTCTTCTTCATCAGTATATAAGTTTAAATTGCTTAAAGTTTTATAAGTTTTCGTATCTTCATTTTTAACCTATCATTAGCATCGAATAGTTTTTTCTATACAGTATCCAGAACTAGTATATGCCCTTGTAATATATTACAAAGGCACAATATAATCAATTGTCCAATAAATACTAAATAGCGCAATTTATAAGAAATTTAAGTGTATTTAACACCATATGATGTGGCGCATGTTCATACATCTGAAATATGTTAATAATCTTAATTTTAGTAAAAACCAGCCTTGGCCCTTCGTTTTGATGACTAACTTAATCTATAAGGCATTATCTAACTATTTTAATAGGACTCAGTAGTATCATAGATTTTTAGCGCTGTATTCTATTTTTTATCCACTAATTTGAAGATAAGATTTTAAAACAGGTATAGGTTCTTCGTTAGGGATGAGTTGTTTATATATGCTTGCAAGGAGCATGATTGGTCTGAATTTTTGGTAAATAAATTTAAAGATGTAAAATTAATGAAAAAACTTAAAAGAAATCTCTTGCAGAGGATGTTAGCACCAACCATGAATTGCTAAGCGAAAAAATGAACAAATCAATGAAAAACTTGATGAAATATATAATAAATATGGCGCATGTTCATACATCCGAAGGTACCTAACATTTTCAATACCTATTAAAGGATAGATATAGACTTAAGTTGTAAATATTTACTTCCTTGTATTTTATTTTTACTCATATCTTAAGTTTTTTAAACATAACATCCAACATAAGAAACTTAACCAGAGGCGCATTTAACGCCAATTATTAGAAAAAATCAGAAAAACTTATATTATTCTCTACTTTTCCATTCACACAATATATGCCAATGTTAACCTTATTGAATATATGCCTTTGTAATATTACGGAGGCATGTTTTTTAAATACTTTTATTCACTTCTAAAAGAAAAAATAATATATTTTAAATAAAACAGACTATTTGGATCAAGTGTGCCTAGTTCTCTTAATAAGTATATGCTAGTGAGAGAGCTCCTTTTGGTGGTGTTGGGCAATAACCTCCAGGTCCGGTAATAGGGAATAGTAAGTTTGTGGATGATGGATAACAGTGTAGTAATGATTACGGTGGATAATAAATTAAAAAAAGAAATCGGTCATTATTTTGTATTGAATTGGATGGGATTATGCCTTTGTAATTTATAGTGGTATTTTTATACTTTTAAGTTGATTTATGTCCTTTTTTTGGAGTACGGCGCAGTTTAAGACTATTTAAATAGTATAGTCCTCTCTTTAATTGAAATTTAATGTGTTAATATATTTGCCAAGTAATAAAACTGTAGATCTCACTCGATTATAAAGTTCGATTATATTCAAAAATACGCAAACATTTAACCTAGTAAGTTTCTTCAAATGCAGAAAAATAACAGTTATAACAATTATGGGATAATATGAGAATTCTATTTATTAGTGATTTGCATACTACTATGATAGAAAATGCTCAATTTGAATGGTTAAATCAAATCATAATAGAAACCCGGCCAGATTTACTCCTATCAGCAGGAGATTGGGACGAAGGATTAACAAGAAATTCTATTCAACCAATTCTAGAGAAAATACCCCTCCTTACAATTTTTGGAAATCATGAGAATATGCAAGAGCTCACTCAGATTATTGCCCCCAGTCTTGGTAGGTCGGCGCTTTTGCAGGATTTTGAAGTGGTTGAAGTTTGCGGTTTGAAAATATGTGGAGTTAATGGCATTTATAGTGAAAAGAGATTAATGAAGAAGGGTGTGCCAAGGCAAAGGGGTGATTCATTTATAATAAAGGCAAGGAATTTTCTTGAGGAAACTCAAACGTCTCTTTACTCAATAGACTTTTTTCTCTGTCATGAAACTCCTGAATTGCCTGTGTATTCTTCTAATGAATTGGAATGTTTTAAATTCAGAATATCTAAAGGTTCAAAATTGATTATGGATACCATTAATTTGATAAAACCAAAAATTGTGCTTAATGGGCATTTGCATTTTACAGAATATACTTTAACAAGGATGGATTATGGAGGTTTATATATTAGGGTTGATTCGTCTGAAAAATCCAGAAGTTTTGCAGTAATAGAGTTAGATGGGGAAAGATATTCAGTGGGAATTCATAAAGAGTCAGTGGAAAACTTGCTTGAAAAAAAGTGGCAAGTTTAGTTTTTAGCACTGCACTATTTAAAGAGTATTATTTGATGTTTGCTATTTTTAGAATTATTATTGTTATGTTATTGTGTGGTTCCTTGTTGTATTTGTTATTTTGGTTTTTATACTGCGCGCTTAGAGTATTTAAATATATGCCTTTGTTATTTCCAGGAGTATAAAACGTGCTGTATGGTTCAATACAGTTTAAAAATATGGTTATTGCAATATTTTCTTTATTTTTGATATTCTTTTATTTTTATATATCTCATCATGGTGAGCAACATCTACAAATATAACTCTCTTTTCATTATCATCCACAGTAAATATTAAAACAAAACTTTTATCAATATGAACTCTTTTAAAATCTTCCATTGGTGTTCTTAAATTTTTATAGTGGTGTGGATTTTTGTTTATTTCACTAATCTTTTTTAAGATGATTTCTACTTTTTTCCCATCTTTTTTAGATAATTTTGTAAGTATCCTATCCAACGAGGGCATGATTTCAATATCATACATCTATTCACCCAAATATCTTTTATTTAGTTCTTCAACAGAGCCGATATGTATGGGTGTTTCATTTTCCATAATTCTTTTTATTTTCTCAACATAATCAGGTTTTAACTCTGGTTCTAATAATATTTCTGCGTATTCTTCTATTATCTTATTTATCGCTTCGCTTTTGTCTTTAAGGTTGTATTTTGCTTTTATAATGTTAATTACTTGATTGTTTTCATCTGAAATATTGACTATTGCTTTAACCATTAACACCACCTTTTATTTATATAATATTAATACGATATTAACATAATATATACTTTTGGGAGCTCCGAGGGGATATCATGATTAAACAAAAACCTTCGGTTTTTGTAGCTCTCCGCTTCGCTACGAAAACCTTAAACGAAATAAAAAACATACTTTTAGAGTACAAAAAGAACTAAAGAAAAATACAAAGTTAAAACTATCGGAATATTAAAGGATTTACCAAAATGGGAGCAAGAAACACCCGATATTGATATTTTAGTTGAATTTGAAGATGAGTATGAAAATTTGGATAATTATGTAAGTTTAGAAAATTATTTGGAGAACTTATTTAATGAAAATATAAATTTAATACTTAAAAACAATATTAAATCAGAATTAATAAAATCAACTGATGACGAATTAATATACAAATTTGAAAAAAATAATAAAGTATTTTTAACTGATATTTTAGAAAATATTAATTACACCATCGAATTTACAAAAAATATGAATTACAAAGAATTTTTAAATGACAAACTAACAAAAGATGCAGTATCTCAATGTTTGATAATTATAGGGGAAGCGTCAAAATATATTGATGAAGAATTTAAGAAAAAATATAAAAATGTACCTTTTAAAAAATTAGAAGAAATAGAAAACAGCCTACTTTACCAATATTGGGATGCTGATTATAATTTAATTTGGAAACTGATTAGAAAGGGGCTCACAAAATTAAAACCCATCATTGAGAAAATTTTAAAGGAGCTCGAATAAAAACAGTAGTCGGAGTAATCGAAGCGAAAAAAATACACCTATGACAGTGGATTATTTAAGGAAAGGATGTAGAAGAGTGATTTATATTAAAATAAGTTTGAATTTACTTGTTAATCATTTCGATACAAGTGTATAAAAGGAATTAAATATGAAGAACATATGAAGTTTTAAAAGAATGAAGTTAAAACATTTATTATAATTAAAATCGTTGTGGGTGAATTTATGGAATATAATATACCAGAAGGTTGGGAATGGGTTAAATTGGGGGAAGTATGCAATACTCGAGAAGAGCAGATTAGCCCCTTAGAGATGAAGGATGAAAATGTTTATGTTGGTTTGGAACACATTAAAAGCAATGAATGGCATTTATCCAATTATGGTAGCCCAAAGGAAGTTGAGGATGGCAAAAACAAATTTTATGCTGGAGATATTTTATATGGAAAACCAAGCCAATATTTGAATAAGGCCGTCTTGTCAGATGTAGATGGAGCCTGTTCGACAGATATACTTGTATTAACTCCAGATATTGCTAAAATTTATTCAAAATATCTTTTAATTGCCATGAGCTCTGAAAGTTTCTTAAATTTTGTTAACAAAACCATGCAAGAAATGAACCCACAGAGCTCATGGGATGAAATAAAATCATTCGAATTTTTATTACCCCCGCTTGAAAAACAAAAACAAATTATAGACAAAATAGAGTACCTTTTTAAAGATTTGGATAACGCAATAGAGTTAAAACAAAAATCAATAGGTGAAACAAGGGGTTTATTTAGCTCGGTTTTAAATAAAATTTTTAGGGAAATAGCAGATAAAGAAGGTTGGGAATTAGTTAAATTAAATGAAATAACAAGCATGGAAGAACTAGATAATATTCTCATTTCAGATATTGGGAGAATATCAACGTCTATAAATAACGATCTTTATAATAAGTTTATTTATTATTTTATAAAACACTATTTTTCAATTCCTAATGAAAATGCCATAGACTCGGAAATTCCATCTATTTCAAAAGAAGTATTTGATAATTTATCAATCCCAATCCCATACAAAAACAATCAACCTAATCTAGAAAGACAGTTGGAGATAGTAAATTATTTAGACATTTTAACCGAGAAAATAAAAAGGTTGGAAGAATTACAGGAAAGAGAATTGAATATATTCAGAGAGTTAAAAGAGTCCATATTAAATAAGGCGTTTAATGGAGAGCTGGTTTAATCTACAAGGGATATTCTGCTTCACTCAATGAGTACATTCTTTATATAACACTTTTTTAAGTTTAAACATTAATAATAAAATTTTTCTTTTAGTGAGATTATGTTAAAAAAATTTAAAAATCTAAAATCAAAGAAAGTTCTCAATTCCCTTAGAAAAGAAGGCCTATTGAAAGATAGTTTCTACATGATATTCTCAAATATTTATTCAAAAGGTGCATCCTACATATTTTTCTTTTTAATGGCTTACATACTTGGAACAGAGGGTTTTGGAACTTTAAGGGGAGTATTACCTATTTTAGATTCTTTGGTTATTTTTTTCTGCTCTGGAATACCCCCGGCAATGGCAAAATTTATTTCCGAATACAAACACGACAATAAATCCCATTATAATGAAACATCTTGGATTTACGGAGTATTAAATGTAATGTTGATTTTTTCATTGATTGGTGGAATATTCACCATTTTTTTAAAGTATTTTTTGGGAGGATACTACAAAAACTTAGATGCTAATATCTATTATATCATAGCCTTGACCCTCCCATTTTCAGCATTTATATCATGGAATAGAGGAGTTTTGCAGGGTAGCTTGAAAATAAAGGAGCTCTCTAAAACTTGGATAGCAGAGCATACTTCAAAAATAATATTTTCAATCTTTTTAGCTTCACTTATCGGTGTGATGGGCGGTATTTTATCCATATCTTTAGGTTATATTATCGGAGGACTTTTAGGATTCTACTTTATAGCCAAAAATAATTTGATACCTAAAAATAAAATAAGAAGTTTTAAATTAATGGTTAAAAACCCGATGGTTAAAAAAGTCATACTTTATTCGATACCTATAGCCCTTGGAACAGCATCATACAGACTTTTAAGCGATTTGGACAGTATATTTATAATGTCAATATTGGGCCCACAGTTAAACGGATTATATGGTTATGCTTCACTACTGTCAAGAGCTCTTTTTTTATTTGCATCTTCAATATCAATACCATTAATTCCAAGAATCGCAAAAACAAAGGATGTAAATTACTTTAAAAAAGCCATACTGATGAATTTAGGAATTGTAACTCCGTTTTTATTTATGTTCCTCATATTTTCAAAGGAATTGCTTATACTGTTCTTCAATATAGATTATTATGAATCATCCCTAAGCTTGAAGATACTGTCAATCTCAGCTGCATTTATGGGCTCATATACAATATGTGCTGCTTCACTGCAAGGTCTTGGTTATGCAAAAGTGCCCCTTTATGTTATATCCTTTGGCGTGGTGTTAAATGCCATTTTAAACTATATCTTGGTTAAGAACATTGGGATAGTTGGAGGAGCTGCTGCAACTTTAATATCATCATTTTTTATATTTGTCATTACATTGTACTTTACCATAGAAAAATTGAAAGTATGGCAATTTCACAAAAAATAAAAATATCATATCATAAATGGCGATTATATTCAATACTATAAAGTCAGGTGGAAAAATGGGACAAACAAATCAAACCAATAATACAATGAACGACTTGGAGATAAAAGTAATCGATAATGGAGTCGTAGCTCCAAAAGGATTTAAAGCAAACGGTTTTAAAGAAGATAAATACGGTGTAGCTTTAATTTTATCCGAAAAAGAGGCAGTTGCCGCAGGTGTATTTACAACAAACAAGGTTTATGCCCATCCTGTGAAACTGTCAAAGGAAATTTTAAAAAATAATGAAAAAATAAGGGCAATTGTTGCAAACAGCGGTAATGCCAACTGTTTTACAAAGGATGGAATGGAAGATGCAAAAGAAATGATTAAAGAAACTGCAAGATTGTTAAACATTCCTGAAAATCAGGTTTTGATTGCCTCTACGGGTGTAATCGGTAGAAAAATGCCAATGGATATTATAAAAGATAGACTGAAAAAAACATACGATATCCTAACCAAAGAAAACAATAATTTAAACTCTGCAAAAGCGATAATGACTACAGACGCATTTCCAAAAACGACTGCAGTTGAATTTGAAGTTAACGGAAAAAAAGTTAGAGTCGGAGGAATAGCCAAAGGGGCTGGAATGATAGCTCCAAACATGCTCCATGCAACAATGTTATGTTTCATAACTACAGATATAGAAATAAACAGGGATGAACTAACAGAATCACTACAAAATGCAGTTGATGAGAGCTTCAATAGTGCAGTTGTGGATGGAGATATGAGCACAAACGACACTGTTTTTGTTCTTGCAAATGGGGAAAGTGGAGTTAACTACAAAGACTGTAAAGAAACTTTTGATAAAGCCATTGCCTATGTATGCAGGGAGCTCGCAAAGATGATTGTAAGCGATGGAGAAGGAGCTACAAAATTCATGGAAGTCTTGGTAAGAGGGGCTAAGACCAAAGAAGATGCAAAAAAAGCTTCTATGTCAGTTGTTAGGTCACTCTTAGTAAAAACTGCATTATTTGGTAGCGACCCTAACTGGGGTAGAATTGTAGCTGCAGTGGGATACAGTGGAGCAGAGATGGACATGAATAAAATAGACGTTTTGATTGGCGATTTTAAAGAAGAGGTTTATCTTGTTAAGGATGGGGAACAGATAGCAGACGAAGGAACAGCGGAGCTCATAAAAGCAGAAGAAATTATGAAAAATGAGAAAATAAAAATAATAGTGGATTTAAAATTAGGTAATGAAGAAAATACATCCTATGGTTGTGATTTAGGTTACGAATACGTAAGAATTAACTCAGAATATACAACATAATTTTAATTTTGCTTTTTTTATTTTTGCTTATTTTTTAGTCATTCCACTAACTTTGGCACTATATAGCAATACAAAACCGGCTAAAAATATATCTCTTCACGAAGTGAAGAGGTATCGGATTTGGGATTCCAAATCCTTTTTTAAAGGATTTGGAGGTTAACTTTATTTAATTTTATTAGCTATTTTCATATATAATCAAATATTTAGATAAATAACCATTAACTTTTTTAATAACCTCCGCCTATTAAGGTAGGGATTGAACAAAAACCTAACGGTTTTTGTAACTCACCTTCGTTTCACTCAGGTGATTATATGATTATTTTTGGATTATTTGGTAAGACCGGTTGTGGAAAAACGGAAATTTTACAGGAATTAAAGAAATTTCATCCAGTGGTGGATATTGAAGCATGCGGAAACACGAGAGGTAGTGTTTTGGGAGATTTATATAATTTAAAACAACGGAGTCAGGAGGAATTCGATCACCTGCTAAATAAACAGTATGAAAAAGCCAAAAAAGCAGGATACTGCGTTACAGAATTCGAAGGAAGAAAAATAGGCGGAGCAAAAAAACTAATCATTCCAGGGCCTTTTTCCAATATTAAAAGCTACAACTACAAAATTGTAATAGATTGCCCATATCACTGCCAAATAAAAAGGCTCCTAAAGTACTATCTACCAAACAACGAGAAAGAAAAAGAAATCCTCCTATCAAAGTTTATTCTATTAAAAAACTCTTTAAGGAGGAAAGACGCACTTGAAGCCTTGGATAGAATTATCGAACTTGTAAACAATGACGAATACTACGAAGCTGCGGTAATTGTGGAAGAAAAACTGTACAGACAGCACTATTTAAGGCATATCAAAAAAATAGAGCCTGATCTGGTGATTTATAATGAAAATACCTTAGAATCAGCAGATGTAGTTAATAACTTCATTAACGAGAAACTAAAAAAACATGGATTAAAGAATTAGGGATAATTATGGATGAGGAAATACTATCAAGACTTTTAACATTCAAGGAAAATGTCGTACTAGCCATACGTTTAAAAGACGGTAAAAAAATGATAACAAACGGTAAAAATATATTGGCTGGAAAGATAGGCGGAGATTTAGCATCATTTATTTTGAAAGAATCTAAAAAAATAAATTCTCCAAAAACTGTAGAGTATCAAGGTGAATTAATATATTTTGAACCAATAGACATTAAAAAATATTTAGATTCAATAGGTAAGGAACTAACTGAGGAGCTCCTAACAATTGAAGAACTTGAAAAAATGAATGAAGATGAATTTATTTTAGTGGATGCAAGGACCCCAAAGGAATATGCCGAAAAAACAATTCCAAATGCCGTGAATATCCCGCTGTTTTTAACCGATGAGCATATATCCATAAGTAAAATTTACAAAAAAGAAGGTAAGGATAAAGCCATGGATTTAGCTGTGGAAATAATTCCAAAAGCAATCGATAGAATAGTAAAAGAAGCTCTAAAATTGGATAAAAATAAAACACTTGTTGTATTTTGTGCAAGAGGCGGCATGAGAAGCCAGACTGTAGCATTTATTTTAAAATTAATGGGTTTTAAGGTTAAAAGATTAGTTGGTGGATTTAAGAGCTATAAATCCATTCAAAATAAATAATATTATTGGCTATCCAATCTTCCAGTCTCTTTTAAAACTTTTCTGATTACTTTATTAACTTCATCCAATCCCTGACCTGTCTGGGAGGATATTTTAATAATTTCGGCTATATCTTCTGATGGGATAGATAGTCTTTCCAGTTTATCTTTGTTTTCTTCAATATCTATTTTGTTAATTACCACAACAACTGGAACTTCAAATGTTTCTTTAACTTCATTTAAGAGATTTAGTTGTTCTTCGACTGTGTAACCGCAGTATTCAGTTGGGTCTATTACAAATAGTATCATATCAGCCAAATAGTTAAGTGCAATAACTGCATTTAGCTCTATGTCGTTTCTTTCGTACAAAGGCCTATCCAAAACTCCTGGTGTATCTATTATCTGGATCCCAGACTGGGTATATCCTATATTTAGCCCCTTTGTTGTAAATGGGTAGGAGTTAATTTCAGGTTCTGCATCAGTTAACTTTCTTAATAGTGTGGATTTACCAACATTTGGATAACCTGCAATTACCACAGTTGGAAGATCTTTCACAGTTGGGATATTCTTTAACTTTTCCCTTGAAACTGCAAGAAATGCCATGTTTGGATAAATCTGTTTCAATACTGATGAAACCCTTCCTATGAATTCTTTTCTTATTATTGATGCATGTTGAGGGGATTTTGCCCTTCTAACTCTTCTGGCATACATTCCACCAAGTTTCTTAACCAATTCCGAAGCCCATTGAATAGCTCCAAGGGATTTTTTAAATTCATCTGTACCAACCAAAATCTCCAAGAGCTCCCTATAAAACGGGTCTAGATTATCTACTGTTGGAGTTTTCTTTACAATCTTTAAGAGATTGTCTGAAATTACCGACGTTGTAGTCCTTATTTTATTCTCTTCAATGATTTTTGACTTAATATTACTCAATCCACGGGTTGTTGTTCTCAACTCGCCCGCTACTTTTTCAGACCTTCTATATGCCTTATCCATGAGCTCATCAGGATATAGAATTGTCGGAATCTTTTTAAATGGATTGGCATCTCCTCGGGATTTGGGCTTAGGATTTGAAAATCTTTGATATTCGTATATTTTCTCCATAACATCACGTCCTATTATAATCTAAATTAAATATTTTAATGTATAAATACTAATTAAATATGGTAAAATAGATAAGTAATTACAATCTATTCCCTTTTTCGACAAAACCTTGGTTTCGTGAATCGACATCGAAGCAAATCTTCGATTTGCTGTCGAAGCGAATCCAAAGGATTCGCTGACTCACAAAAATTCTTTGAATTTTTGTCGAGACTCACGAAACCTTCGGTTTCGTCGAGACTCACAAAATCTGAAGGATTTTGTCGAGATTACGAAGTAATTTTTATTCAACCTATGATTCGACTAACAGCAAATCCCTATGGAGTTTGTTTCGCTATTTTGACAATACCATTATTTCCATCAACTATTAATATGTTGCCATTCTCGATTTTTTCAATTTCAACTTTATCAACCAATGGTATCTTTCCCAGTATGGCACCGGTCGCCACAATAGGTTCGCACTCCTTGTTTACTATTCCTTTTAAGATCCCTTTTTTTGCAAGAGCGTAAATAACATACGAACCTACCGTACTACCTTTACCATTTGGAAAAACTAATATTTTATCCTTTATACTTTGACCGTACAGCTCGTTATCTTTATCCGTAATTATCCCTTCTTCACTAACACCACCTAAAAATGAAATAGGCGATTTTGAAACTATTGCTTCGCCTTCTACAATTCCTTTAGAAATAACTCTTCCATTTAGCTCAATATATTCCACGATCTCACCTAATTACTTAAATTCTTTACTGAATCTACAAAAGAGCTTACTGCACTATCGTATTTTTCGACCACACTTATAGCTGTCCTATTTGCTACTTTCCCTGAAGCTTTAATGGATTGGATATGATAGTACGATATAACGGTGGCAGCTACCACAACTGCAAAAACTAAAAGCCCAAACTCAATAGATATCTGCCCTCTGTTTCCGAGCAGCTTGGAAAATATTCTCATAGTGTCACTATTTCCGAATGTTTTAAAACCCATATTTAATATAACAATAAACATTATTAACTATAAATTATTATGCATAGTACTACCATACTAACAATTTATGTAGGGAAAAAATGGATTTCGAAGAAATAAACAGATATACATCAGTAGATTTAGAAGACCTAAAAGTTATAGAGGTTGAATGCCCGTCCTGTGAAATGGTTTTAAGAGTGGTAGGGAAAAAAATTATGTGTCCCAACTGTAAAAGGATTTTCGAAGTTAGTAGAGGTTAAATTATTTTTAGCCTTATGAAATTTCGATCTTTAAAATATCATAAGTTCAGGTCTAATAATGCCTCAAAACCAATATTTAAAATACGCCTCCCTTAAAGGGTTCGGCGTATTGGCTTAAACCTCCAATATCTCAACATCATCTCTTAAGTATGCCTTCCCAACACCGGATTTTTTAACTGTCCCAACTTCAAATGCGTAACATTGATTTTTCTGTAATTCTTCAATAAGTGCGTCTTTGTACTGTTTTTTTACAGAGATTAACAATCCCCCTGCAGTTTCTGCACCAGTACCTTTTAACAGAGAATGTCCAAACATTGAAGATAGCCGCCCAGTATTTTTTATCAATGGGAGCCTGTTTATTTCTATTTCCACATTACTTTGCTCGGCCATTTCATTGCTGTGTCCAAGTAATCCAAAACCTGTTATATCAGTCATTGCATTGGCTACTTTTTCATTAAGTCCTTCTTCCAGTTTTCTAAGTATTAAAAGGGCTTTTCTGTTTGAAGTAGTCATTAACTCTATCGCCTTGTTTATTATGTATTCTTTTTCTGGCTTTTCAATGTCTAAAAGGTCTTCAAATTCTTCAGTAACCCTCGATAGGGCCATTGCCGTCTGAGTACCTAACGGTTTTGTTAGTATTAGGACATCACCTTCTTTTGCTCCTGCCTTTGTTAGTATGTCTTCTTTTTTTCCGACTCCAGTTACTGAACCACCTATCAAAGGCCAAGGGTTTAAGATTGTATGGCCCCCGATTATGGTGGTTTCATTTTCTCTGCAAAAGTCTTGGAAACCTTTGAGTAGTTCTTTAGCCATAGGGATTGGAAGGGCCTCTGGAATTCCCAATATGACTAATACTCCAATTACATCCAAGATTCCCATGGCATAGACATCGCTTATAGAGTTGCAGGCCGCTATTTTTCCCTGCAGGTAGGGGTCGTCTACAATCGGTGTGAATACATCCACAGTCTTTACAATTGCAAGGTCATTTCTAATAATTACTGCAGCATCATCACCCAATCCAACATGAGCTCCTGCCAAATCGTCCTTAGATATTATGTCCTTAACTAAATATTCTAATTCGGTGTTGGGAAGTTTGCATGCTCATCCATGTAGCCGTACCATTTCGGTTAGTTTAATGTTGTCATTGTTTGTAATAACTATCACCATCAATTTAGATATGGATTTTACTATTATTATCTTTATGTTATTTTATCTTTTTACCTTTTTACTGTTTTTTCTTATTTCTCGGCATGCATATTATTTCTTTCAACTCAATATCAAAGAAGTTGTTCATGTTTGCAGGTTTTATAACAACTGCTGTATCAGCTCCCCTACTTCTTCCACCTATTGCTATTACTTCTTTTTTAGTAGAAATTAAACCACCATCTGCAGCCATTACCGTTATTTCATAACAAACCTTTAAACCATGTCCAAACGTCCTTAAAGTGTCTGCGATTACTTCAACTGGGCCATAACCTCCAAGTTTTCTTGATATTCCCCTTTCAACTCCACTTAAGGCATGAGTTCCCATGTATATTTTTGCTCCTCTTTCCTTTAGAGCTCTTGCAGTATCTTCATCCAAGGATTTAACATCTTCTCCATGGAATCCTTGGTGATAAGTTACAACGATAACATTTAAATCCAAATTTTCTTTTTCTACAATATCTAAAAGCTTTTTAGCAGTTTCACCATATGATGACGCTACAACTATATCCTTTATTTCTCCCTCTTTTGCCCTTTCAACTGCAAGTTTTAAGGTTTCTTCCGTATTTTCAACTCCAGGATATTCAAAGTACTTTGTCATATTAATCACCACCAACGTATCGTATACTATTTATTCATATGCTATATTCATATGCCATTATCAATTAAATTAATATTATGTTGGATTTAATGGTATTTACTTAATTCTTAGAACGACCTTGCTTCAAAGGATATTCCATCAAGTCTTCAGCCACTAAAATTTCAATATCTAGATTATTATTTCTTTTCGTAATATCATTTATTTCATTTAGATATGGGGAAATGTCATCATCATATCTTGCAGAAATATGCGTAAGAATAAGTGTTTTAACATTGGCAATTTGTGCAACATTGAATGCATCTTCAACTGTTGAATGCATGGTCTCTATGGCATTGTTCTTCTTTGTGCTGTCAAAGGTAGCTTCATGAACGAGTATGCTACAGCCCAATTCCTTCAAAAATTCACCAAAATCTTCCAAAGGTAGTGTATCTCCACTGTACCCTACACAAATTCCTTTCTTAGGGGGTAAAAGTACGTCTTCAGGATGAATTAAATTTCCATCTTTTGATTTCACAGGAATGCCTGATTTCAATTTTTTTAGGTCAGGCCCAATATTAACACCTAACTCAATGGCTTTTTTCATATCCAGCCTTGGTTTTTTCTTTTCCCTAAAGACATATCCCAAAGAAGGAACAGAGTGGCTTACAGGATAAGAATAGACTTCATAATTCTCATTATCTATTATTTTTTCAGGATTTTTTGAACTGAGCTCATGGACATTGATTTCATAATCTACAGAATGATAGCCTATTTTTAATATGTTTTCAACTGTATCTTTAGTTTCCACAGGTCCGTAAATATTTATAGGTTCTTTTCTTCCCTGAAAAGCTATAGATTGAAGAAGTCCTGGAAGCCCCAATATATGGTCACCATGAAGATGGGATATAAAAATGTTATCTATTTTCATAGGGGATATGTCTGTAAATATAATTTGTCTTTGAGTGTTTTCTCCACAGTCAAATAAAAAAACTTCACCATTGTATTTTAATCCCATGGATGAGTGAGCTCTATTTTTAGTAGGTATTGCTGCTCCAGTTCCTAAAAAAGTTAGTTTCATAACAATCCCTTTAGAGCAGATTTTTTACTATATTAATCGCTTCATCCTCTTCAATTTCATCTATCCAATTTTTAACATCGTTACACCATTTTTCCATGGATTCTTTTATAGATTCCTTTACTTCTGAAAAAGGTACTGCTTCATATCTATAAAAATATCCTCCTTCTTTGATATTGATCTGCTTTCGGTGTACAAGTCCTGCATTCATTAAATTCTGAGCAGATCTTTGAATTGTACTTCTGTCTCTATTTAGGGCCTCAGATATTTCGTTTATTCTTGAAGGTCCATTTTTTAACATTTCGAAATATACTGCAACATCAAATGCCTTAAGTCCAAAAACACAGCACATTATACTTTCTAGTGTAAAAGTACTGCAAGGGGTTTTTAGTATTAGATTTCCCATCATATCACCTGAGATAAAGTTCGTGATTTTTGTTCAGCTACCAAAAGGATTATATTGTGAATAATCAAATAACTCATAAGAATTAATTTGAATACAGTAAATGAGTATAATACGAGTATGACGTATGTGTGTAAGATGTGACACAAATATACATTTCTTCTATATACGATCTACGACTATATTAATTTATCGACGGGGGATATTATGAAAGTAAAAGAAATTATGAGCCCAAAGATTTACAAAATAAGTGAGGAAGAAAGCCTGTATGGGGCGTTTAAAGCCATGCATGAAAAAGGTATTAAGAGGGTTTTTGTAGGTGATGATGACGAAATTAATGGAGTTATAAGCTACAGAGATCTTGTTGACGTGTTTGTAAATAGGGGCCTTTTTGAACTAATGGACATAAAAGTAAAGGATGTTGCGTTGAAAGAAATTCTAAAAATAAATGAAAACGATGATGTCAAAGATGCCGCTCAGATAATGGTTCATGCAGATGTATCAGCTCTTTTAGTTGTAAATGATAAAAACAAGCCTGTTGGGGTTGTATCTCAAACTGATATTTTAAGAACTGTAGTTAAAGAATAATAACAAACCTAACATTACTTTAAAGTTTCAGATGAAACTTTTTTAACATATGGTGGAAATATGGATTTATATTTAATAATGCAAAGCATAGTTGATAACTACGGCTACTTAGGTATTTTTTTAGTTGCATTTACTGAATCTTTTATTCAGCCAGTGCCTCCAGATATATTTATAATGGGAGCTTCTGCTTTTGGATTAAATCCCATAATTTCTGCAATCGTGGCTACAATAGGTTCCCTATTTGGTGGATTATTTGGGCATTTTCTCGGGAACAAATTGGGACATCCTGTATTTATTAAATTATTTGGGGATAAATACTTGATAAAAGGGGAGGATTTTTTTAACAAATATGGGGTGTGGGGAGTTACCATAGCAGGTTTTACACCGTTACCTTACAAAGTTATCGCCTGGCTTGCAGGAATTTTTGAAATGAAATGTATTCCCATTAGCATTGGAACCCTAATTGGAAGATTCCCAAGATTTTTGATAGTAGCGTACTTTGGATATAAGGCAGGGGCATTATTTGGATTAACTGTTTAAATTCAAAATATTATTTTTTGTTTTATTATTCCAAAACCTCTACATTCCTATAAATTCTCGATTTTCAGAATCTTTTACTTCAACAGAGATATCTAAAAATTCTTCTGCCCATTTTGAAGTTTTAGTGAATGAATATATGAGGTCATCTTTTATCCAGTATATGGTAAAAATAGCTACTTTATTAATATATTTGCTAAATGACTTAATTTTAGCGTTAAATTCGTTTATTTTTTCGTCAGAATCTTTTGCATGCACTAAATTGGAGTCTATATGTTCCTTTTTAAATATTTCTTTTTTTAAAAACACTGTTTTTATTCCTTCACTTTTGGCTATAGTTATAAAGTCCTCCCAATTATCCCCCTCCCAAACAATTCTTGGAAATTCCTCAAGACCGCTGGTAGTAGGATATATAAAAAAACCTTGCTCCTTTAAAACTTTTTCTATCTTTTTTACATCTATCTCCATATCGTTCACCTAAAAAATTAAACATATGTGGTGTGCATTACTACTTAACTAATAAATACGGTTAAATTTTATTTAAACATAAAATATGCCGTTAAATTGAAATATAAGTTTATTTACTACAATTTCAATTTACAATTATTGATTGGTTTACTCAAATTGCACACCACTATAACTCAAGAAAAATTAAAATAAAAAAGCAAATAATGGTGGCTATCGTTTATCTTTATTCACCATTTCCTTTTATGAGCTTTACGACTTCAGCCACTCTTTTACCTAAGTTTCTTGATGTTGTTATTCCTACCTCATCTTCTTTGGATGCACCTACAGGACCTCCAGCACTTGTACCTCCGTAGTGAGCTGTTGGAAAACTATCTCCAACAACAATCATTGACTGGATTAAATAAAAGTCGTGTATTTGCCTTATGGTAGTTTCTTGACCACCGTTTCTTGCACCACCGACTGAAATTGCACCACCAACTTTATTCTTTAATTTGTGAGCTGCCCTTAAAGGTCTTGATCTATCAATTATCATTTTTGTCTGTGCAGTAGCTCCTCCAAAGTAAACTGGTGAACCAATTATAACACCATCGGCTTCTTCCATTTTTTTCAAAATATCGTTAACATCATCCATTATTATACATTCATTTTCTTGCTTACATGCATCACATGCAATACATGGGTTTATTTCCAATCCTGCCAAAGATACAAATTCTGTTTCAAAACCTTCTTCTTCAGCAGCTTTTAATGCCTCCTTAACTAAAAATGATGTGTTACCATCCCCTCTAGGGGAGCCACTAATACCTAAAATCTTCATACAGTCACCTCTATTTACCATGTTATATACTACACCAAATAGGTGAAATATTAACCATAAAATATTAACTAATGTCTTCTACATATTTATTATTTCGTTTTATTTTCTATTTATGGTGGGAGCATATTACAAAAATAATAAATAAAATAAAATTGTTTTGTGTGCAATATATCTATAAAATTACACACCACTATATTAATATTCATACATGGATTTTAATTTAACTACAACTACGCAGGGGTTCAGTTCATCAGTCTCAGCCACATTTATACACGAACCGTATCCCATAAATTCAACTTGAACTCTAGCAGTTAAAAATTCAGTTTCCTCTGAACAGCAGGGGTTTTCTTTTTGTAGATGTATGCCAAGTTTTTTCACCTGGGCTATTATTCCTTCAGTACCTGAAATAAGATCTTCCTTTGATATGGAAGTTATAAATATAAAATCACCGACCCTTAACGAGTTTAAAGCCATCAAGTTACAGAAATTCTTTAAATTAAGCGTCTTTATATGATTACTTGTTAGTTCAGATATGCAGTAGGGAGATATTCCAGTTAGTGCTACGATTTTCATACTATCACTTTTTTACATGTACATTGGGTTTTCAGCCCTTGGTTTTGACATAAGTTTCATATGTTCCTTAGTAAGTTGTTTTAATTTTTCCTCTATTTTTTCAGCCTCTTTTATTAATTCTTCAGTGTTAACCTTGAGATCGTATAGTTTATTTAATACTTCGATAATATTGGATGCCCCCCTTGGATCAGGCCTTAATCCAACAGTCTCTGCCATTAAACACATGGAGGGCAGATTTTTATCCTCACTTTTTATGATTAATGTTCCTGCAATACCTCCAACCATTCCAAGCTTTAAAATTGGAATTTCTTCCTTTTCAACGAGCTCTAAAACTTCATTTGAAGAAGAAATTGCATAAATACCTTCTGATTTCATGGATGCCAAACCTTCTAAAGTAATAATCATTTTAGGATCCAAATCAACTATATATTCCATTATCTTTTCTGTTAAAGGATATACCAAATCTGGTGAAACTATTATATCAGAATAAATCACTACCAAATTTTCGTTCCCATAAACTCTTATAGGTGGATATATAATTCCCTCCTCCACAGTCATAATTGGGGGAATATCTGGAGAATCAAAATATCCCAAAAAATCCAAATTTAAGTTTTTTATAATATGGTACGCTGCTATGCTTCCAATGAGCCCTACACCAGGAAATCCCCCAACTACTAAGGGATTTTTAAGCTCTATCTCTTTTTTAGTAATATATTTCACAATATCCCCTCATTTTAATAGGTATGATAATATAGTCGATACATCACTATTTAATATATAATAATATTTATTTGAGAATATATATAAACATCTGATCAAAAAAGATGTGAAAAAATGACGGGCTCCATGGATGGTCTAATAATGGCCGGTGGAAAAGGTACTAGATTGGGACTAAACATTGAAAAACCTCTTTTAGAGATAAAAGGAAAACCAATGATAGATTACGTCATTGAAACACTCTTAAAATCCAAAGTTGGAACAATATATATTGCAGTGTCAAAAAACACTCGAAAAACTGAACATCATATAAGAGAAAAATATGCGCTAGATGGAGAAAGGATAAAAATAATAGAAACCTCTGGAAAAAACTACATTGATGACTTAAACGAGTGTATAAAATATTTTTCAGGCCCATTTTTGGTTTTATCATGTGATATACCCACTATTAAACCGAAAACTATTAATAACATTATAAATCATTATTTGAGTATTAAATATGATAATATTGAGTCCCTTTGCGTAGCAATTAAAAGAGAAAAGTACTTGGGCACACCCTCGATAGAGATAGATGGATATATTCCAGCAGGAATTAACGTATTGAGTCCTATATACGGGGAACAAAGGGAAGAAATATATATTATTGACGAGCTCATTATAAATGTTAATACGCAGGGTGATAAAGAGCTCGTTGAAAGCTTAATTTCTAAAGGTGGTTGTAGTGAAAACATCATTTAAGGCATTACGTGGGAGATCAATTGTAGGAAATTTGGGGAGTATTATTGGAAACGTAGATGATATTGTAATTGACGAAAAAACTGGAAGACTTATTTCATTAAGCGTGGAACTTTCAGATCAGAGTCCAATCCTCCCTTCAGAAGGAAATTATGCATTATTGCCTTATAGGGCAGTTACCTCAGTGAAAGATGTTGTTGTAATTGATGAATCAAAAATAATAAGATAATATTAAAATAATACCGAATATTATAGAATGAGTACAGACTATTTTTTTATATTTTTAAAGATTTTATTTTGTGAAAATCGTTTTTTTAATAATTTAAATGGGAGTGAAATTATGAAATTTGTTAAAATGCACGGTCTTGGAAACGATTACATTGTAATAAATGAATTTGATGGCGAGATAATAAAAGAAGAAGATAAAGAAGAGTTTTCAAGAAAGATATGTAAAAGAGGATTCTCAATAGGTGCCGATGGAGTTATATTTGTTCAAAAACCTACAGATAATGAGTACGACATTAGATTTAGAATATTCAACAGCGACGGTAGCGAAGCAGAAATGTGTGGGAACGGTATAAGATGCTTTTCAAAATATGTCTATGAAAGAGTACTAAAAAAGAATCCTTTAAAAGTAGAAACTAAAGGAGGACTAAGAATTTCAGAAATGGAAATAGAGGACGACATTGTAAAAAAAGTAAGAGTTTATATGGGAGCTCCAAAGTTCCAGCTAAAGGACATTCCAATGAAAATAGAAGGAAAATCAGAAGAAGATGTATTTTTAAATGAAACTGTAAAGTTGAAAAACGACCTATTAAAAGAAGTAAAACTAAGCGTAGTAAATGTTGGAAACCCACATGCTGTGATATTTGTAGAAGATAACGATATTACTATGGATTTTGCAAGAGAAAACTTGGATATTATTGGTAAAGAAATAGAAAACCATGAAGTATTCCCGGAAAGAATAAATGTTCACTTTATAGAAGTTTTAAACCCTAATGAAATTAAAATACTCACTTGGGAAAGAGGTGCAGGATACACAACAGCTTGCGGTACTGGAACCACGAGCTCAGTTATAATTGCACATAAACTAGGTAAAACAGAAAATAAAGTTCTTGCACACTTAGATGGTGGAGATTTAGAAATCGAAATAAAAGAAGACGGCGTTTATATGAAAGGAAATGCAGTTATTATTTACGAGGGGGAACTAATAGATATTGGTTGGTAAATAGAAAATATACCTATTCACGAAGTGAATAGGTATCAGATTTTTGGGATCCAACACTTTTTTAAAAAGGGTTGGAAGGAGAATTAATAGATATTGGTTGGTAAATAAATTATTTAATATAACATATTAATTTTTCTAATTTTGCTTTCTTGCTTTTATATACTCCCCTGGTGAAATTGTTCATAGAAAAATGCAAAAAAGTATTACTGTTTTTTTCGATGGAGATTCTTTATTTTTTATATATGTTGGTATTTTAAGGTTATTCTATATGTTTTAAGGATTAATGAGTTTAAATAATATAAAATAAGGTTGGATAACGCTTCTTTTCTCCTACTGTTGTGTTTAGTATTTATAATCATGATACACAACCTTTCTTGCTTTTAAATACTATTTGATAATCAACCAGTAAGAAAAATCACTTCAAAATAGAAAGGCATATAAACTAGTAAAACAATAAAAAAAGATGAAAAGTATAGGGTCTGAAAGACTCATCCATTAAAACAAGGATGGAAAC
>JAALLQ010000045.1_pt1 | contig 60715 bp, 59 predicted proteins | sample 7245921 | NCBI WGS metagenome assembly JAALLQ01 (sample SAMN13049200, study PRJNA578106) | oil field metagenome | isolation source: filtered produced water from oil reservoir B7 | place: USA:offshore Texas | collected 2016 | reverse complement strand
ACTTCTCGACAAAAACCTTTGGTTTAGTTGAATAATCTACGATTATTCAACTTCCCCGCAACTATGTTGCGGTGGATTGTGAGTCTCGACAAAAATTCTTCGAATTTTTGTGAGTCAGCAAATTTCTTTGAAATTTGCTTCGACAGCGAATCTTCGATTCGCTTCGACTTAACGAAGTTAAGAAGTATCCGGTTTTGGAATCGGAGTGAGCGAAGCAAACGGAGAGTTACAAAAATTACTTCGTAATTTTTGTTCAATCAAAACCTTTTTCTAAAAGGTTTTGCTTTATACTATAATATCATGTTCTTTTTTATATCTTTAATTCTAATTTAATATGGATTTATATTTATCGTAATATTATATTTTGGTGTTTGTTCAATAGTGGATGGTGAAACTTTGGAAAATGTTAAATCTGAACTAAAGGATTTATTAAAAGATTGTAAAAAACTATGTATAATGGGTGTTGGTAACACTATGAAAGGGGATGATGGGTTTGGTGTGTATGTTGTCGAAAAATTAGCTGAGTACTATAATAAAATTGGTTACGATATAAACCCAAATAATGAGGTAAATATCATAAATGATAATCTGGTACTTCTGAACTGTGGTGTAGTTCCTGAGAATTTTACAGACGTTTTAAAAAAGGAAAAACCATCCCATATTTTAATATTGGACGCCGCACTGATGGGGGAAAAACCTGGAACTTTAAAGATTGTTGATAGTGAAGATATTGCAGAAGTTGGTTTTTCGACACATGCATTACCTATGACCATAATTATTAAATACATAACCCACTATATAAATACAGAAATATTAGTGATTGGAATAGAACCTAAAAACCTTGACTTTGGAGGGTCTTTATCCAATGAAATCAAAGAAAAAGCTTCTCAATTTACTAAGGTACTTATTAATATAATATCCAATCGAAATTGATTAACCGAAAATAAAGATTTAGTTCAATAAATTCTTTTTTAATTTAATTAAGATCATAGGTGTAAATAAATATGTTTTCAGTGAAATTTAAAACTACAGAAGAATTGCCTGAACCGTCTCCAAGATTAATTGACCAGGTTATCGGTCAAGATGAAGCTGTAAAAATAGTGTTAAGCGCAGTTAAGAACAAGAGACATGCATTATTACTGGGGGATCCTGGTGTCGGTAAATCCATGATGGTTAAGGCTGTTGGAGAACTTTTAGAAAAATCCGATGAATTCACTCCATATACCATATTGGCGAGACCTAACTTAAAAAACCCTGAGAAACCAATAGTGGAGTTAGTTGAAGGGCTGTATGTTGAAGAGAATAATGAAGAGAGACCAAAAATTACCAAACAGCCACCAAATATCCTAACATTATTCATTCTAATGATTGCATTTACTGCCATAACATCATACTTAATGAAGGGACTTTCAGAAACTAAAATGTTGGGAGTAATAGCAACTGTAGCTATAGTAGGTTCATTATTGGCTTTTGTAGTACTTTTCCTTGGAATACTTGGGGCTACAAAAGCTTCAATGCCTAATACAGTGAATCCTGCAGATTTAAAACCTGTAGTATTGTATGAATGCAAGAAAAAACCACTTATAAGGGCCAGTGCATACAACGTAACTAAACTCTTAGGGGATGTTAAACACTGTCCACTTGGAGGAAAGCCACCACTAGGCACCCCGCCACATAAAAGGATAATTTTAGGGGCCATATATGAAGCTCACAAGGGTATTCTCTATGTGGACGAGATAAAAACCATGCCCCTGGAGGTTCAAGATTATATATTAACCGCATTACAGGATAAACAACTCCAAATAAGTGGTAGAAATCCAAATTCAAGCGGTGCCACTGTAGAGACTAACCCGATACCTTGTGACTTTACGTTGATAATGTCTGGAAACATGGATGATGTAAGTAACTTAAGAGCTCCGTTACTTGACAGGATAGATTACAAAATAGTTCTAAAGAATAAAATGGAAAACAACCAGAAAAATAGAGATATACTATTACAATTCATAGTTCAAGAGATAAAAAACAACAACCTAAATCCAATGACCTATGAAGCATGCTGTGAAATTGTAAGACTGGCTCAGCTCTTATCAGGTTCAAAGGATAAACTTACCTTAAGGTTGAGGAAATTATCAAACATAATAAAAATGGCAAATGATATTGCAGTGGGCAAAGAAATAAAAGAAATAATCGAAGAAACTGCAGAAAAAGAAAAAGAGAAAGAATTAGAAATAAAAAGAGAAGTAGTTATTGATAATAGGGAAGCGAGTGGCAGTAGCAAAAAACTAAAAAACATAGTAGGAATGCTACATAAGAAAAAAGAAAACATAGAAACATCTATTGAAAAAATCAAAAGCGATAAAGTTTCAGAAATAAAAAAATCCGAAGAGAAGAAAATATACATTGAACGTGAACACATATTGGAAGTCATAAGGAGTGGAGTATACAGCATGTCCAAACAGGTTGCCATCGACTACCTTACAAACTTTAAGAGATACAAGCACATTACTCCAAACGATGTACCAAAAGTTGGAGTTATACACGGTCTTGCAGTTCTTGGAACAGATGGACTAGGCGATGTAACTAAAATAATAACTCAAATTGTAGATTCAAAGAATCCAGGAACTCACCTGTTAAACATAAGTGGGGACCTTGCAAAACACAGTATATCATTAGCTTCGGCATTATCTAAAAAACTAGTATCTGAAGGAAAGTTGCCTATTGAAACCAAAGATAGCATTGATTTAACTTCAAAGGAAATATACATCCAATTCAGTCAATCGTACTCAAAAATAGATGGAGACAGTGCAACAGCAGCAGCATGTTTAAGTATAATTTCTTCACTCTTGGATATTCCGCTAAAACAGGACTTTGCAATAACTGGAAGTTTGGATTTAAACGGTAACATACTTGCAATTGGCGGAGTAAACGAGAAAATAAACGCTGCTAAAGAATATGGATTTAAAAGAGTTATAATCCCAGAATCAAATATGATAGATGTTATAGATATCGAAGGAATTGAAGTAATCCCTGTTAAAACACTTGATGAGCTAATACCACTGGTATTTGAATTAGATAACTAATATAAAACCTTTCTTTTATTTTATTCAAATGTAAATGTGTTATAAATTATCAAATCTCTTTTTTGGTGGTACTGTGGATTTAAAAGCTTTTGTGGATATTTGTCATAAACTCTACGATAGAAAATATGTTGTAGGAAGCGGAGGTAATGTTAGCGTAAGGCATGATGATTTGATATATACAACTCCAACAGGCTCATGTCTTGGGTTTTTAAAAGAAGAAGATATATGCATAGTAAATTTAAATGGGGAAATTATCAAAGGAGCTCCTACTTCAGAGACCAACATGCACTTAAAGATTTATCAGAATAGAAAAGATGTAAATGCAATAGTCCATACTCATTCCCTACACTCTACAGCACTATCAATAGTGGATAAAAAAATAGAACTATTGACTCCTGAAGCAGAAATATTTTTAAAAAAAATAGGTTACGTGGACTATTTACCCTGCGGAAGTTTAGAACTGGCAGAAGAAGTTTCAAAAAGAAATGAGGATGTTATAGTCCTGAAAAATCATGGAATTGTAACCCTTGGAAAAAATTTACTTGAAGCCTATGTTAAAACAGAGGTTACCGAAGAAGTTGCTAAATTAAATTATCTTGTAAATTATTTAAAAAGAATTTAGTTATGTATTTAACTATAAATTATTTATTCATTTTTTATTGTTTCCAATTCACTTACAATACTCCATATTTGGGTTCTTGTATGTAGTGGCATGTTTGGATCATCACTAATGTCGTCTAAGTATTGAATTGCAGTAGCACTTCTAACGATGTATTCATCATTTTCATTCAATACTGACTCTTTTGCCTTTTCAGCAGCAGCCCTTATATTTCTAGGTACTGTTGTATCGTTAATTATTTCATCGAGCATAAAAGCAATGTTGTTTAATTTTTGTTCAGGGGTCATCTTCTTAGGGCCGAACATACTATCACCACCATGTTTTGGATTCCTATTGACATTTAATATGGCCATCTCCCATATATCGAAATTTTTATGTTTAAATAAAATTACTTGTATTTATTAGTTAAGTGAATGTACACCACTATTGGTTGGGAGATGGACCGTAAATACCACTACATTTTAATTATCATATATCGTATTTAAATATTAACCTTATTATTTTTTATTTTTATTTTTTAAGGTTTTAACTTTTTTAGGGTTACCTACAAGAACTTTGTCTACTTTTGTAAACACTCCGTTTTCCACAACTCCTGGAATGTTATTTAATTCTTTTTCTGTTTCTTCTGGATCTTTTATGTCTATAAATACATCTATTATCATGTTTCCATTGTCTGTGATAATCGGGCCCATTTTCTTAGATGCCATTCTTATTGAAGGAGCTGAATTTCTTTTTAACAGTTCATTTAAAACAGTCGAGTATGCAAAAGGAACAACTTCAAGAGGTACTGGCATTTTTTCCCCTAAATTATCTACTACTTTATTTTCATCCACTATTACTACGAACTCTTTTGCATAGTAATCTATAATTTTTTCCTGGGTGTGGCATCCACCGCCACCTTTAATAAGGGCGAGCGTTTTCTTATCGACCTCATCAGCTCCATCAATTGCAATGTCTATTTCATCACACTGATCCAAAGAAACCAGTGGAATCCCATATTGTATGGCAAGCATTCTTGATTCAAAAGAAGTCGGGATTCCAAAAATATTTAATTCTTCATCTATAATTCTTTTTCCAAGTTCTGCTATGAATATATTTGCCGTAGAACCTGAGCCTAAACCTACTATCATGTCGTCCTTTACCAACTTTACAGCTTCCTGAGCTACTCTGGTTTTTGAAGCCTCCAATTCAGATAAACCTTCATTTCCAACTGAACTTTTACGCATACATACACACCTCACTATATATTTTGTAATTTGTAGTAATTAATTTTGATTAGGTTAAATTTTGATAATCTAAGCGTTGTTTTTGTAGAATAAAAAAGAGATATAAAAAAATTATTGTATTATATATAAAAGAGTATACTACAATACTCACGACTAATTTACGAAAACCTTCGGTTTTCGAATCCAGTAGGTTTTGTAGCCCACCACTATCACCGAGCGAAGCGAAGGTGAGCTACATCCACCGCAACATAGTTGCGGGGAGGTTGAATAATCGTAAATTATTCAACCAATCCGAAGGATTTGTTCAATCGTGGTAGTTTTCAAAACCCTTAACGGGTAAAGATATAAAATCACGAAGTGATTTTATTTAATCTCGGCGGAATGTTATAATGATAATTATTCGACAACTTCAATAATTTTAATTGTAAATACTAAATCTTTTCCTGCAAGTTCATGGTTAAAGTCTAAAGTTACCTCATTATCTGTAACTTCGGTTATTGTAGCAGGAATTCCTTCTGCAAGGATTACCATTCCTTCTTCAGGTTCAAAATCAGCTTCTTTAAAAGCATCTCTTGGTATTTTCTGTATTAACATTTCATTTCTGTTACCGTATGCTTTCTCTGCAGGGATTTTTACGGTTTTTTCGTCCCCGACTTCCATGTCTAAAACAGCTTCTTCAAAACCTTGAATCAACTGACCTTCTCCTACAACGAACTCTAGAGGTTCATATTCTCTATCAGGCGCGTATATTCCAGCTTCTTTTGCTACCTCTTCTATGGAAGTGTCAAAGACATCTCCACTTTCAAGTTTACCTATGTAGTCTACTTTTATTTTAACTCCTTTATCTACCAAAAAAATCACATCCTTATGTCGATATCATAACTCAAACTGTATTGGTATATATATTTTATTATTGCTACCACGATTAATGGATTTATTACATGTTAATAACTACATGTTAAACGTTAAATGAGTATGAACTTATTCAACATGTCGAATCAAATCAAAAATTATAAAAATTAAAAAATATCTAGATTTAAAGGTATAATAAAATCAAAAAGGTGGAATAATGGTCAGTGTAAACTTGACTTCTTTGTCCATAGTTGAAGAAATGATACAAAGAAAAGAAGACTTGAACATAGAAGTTAAGAAATTAGAAAATGGTGCTACCGTTCTTGACTGTGGTGTTAATGTAGCAGGAAGCTTTGAAGCTGGTAAATTATTTACAAAAGTATGTTTAGGTGGTCTTGCTCACGTTGGAATAAGTATATCAGGTTCATTAGCTGATGAATTAGTTTTACCTTCAGTTAAGATAAAAACATCACACCCTGCAGTTGCTACATTAGGAGCTCAGAAAGCAGGTTGGAGTGTCAAGGTAGGGAAATACTTTGCAATGGGTTCAGGACCTGCAAGAGCTTTAGCCTTAATGCCTAAAAGCACATACGAAGAAATTGGTTACGAAGACGATGCAGATGTTGCTGTTTTATGTTTAGAAGCAAGCCAATTACCTGATGAAAATGTTGCAGACTACGTTGCAGAAAAATGTGGTGTAGATGCTGAAAAAGTTTACCTCTTAGTAGCTCCTACAGCATCAATGGTTGGATCCATACAAATCAGTGGTAGAGTTGTAGAAAACGGAACCTACAAAATGTTAGAAGCTTTACACTTTGATGTAAAAAAAGTTAAATTTGCAGCAGGTATTGCTCCAGTAGCTCCAATAATTGGTGACGATTTAGCAATGATGGGTTCCACAAACGATATGGTACTCTACGGAGGAAGAACCTTCTATTACATAGAAAGCGACGAAAACGACGATGTTGAAGCATTATGCAAAGCTTTACCATCCTGTTCATCAGAAGGTTACGGAAAACCATTCTTAGATGTATTCAAAGAAGCAAACTACGACTTCTACAAAATAGACAAAGGAATGTTTGCCCCAGCAGTTGTTACAATTAACGACATGAGAACAGGTAAATTAGTATCCTATGGAAAAATGAACATAGATGTACTTAAAAAATCATTAGGGTTTAAAGAATTAGAATAAGTCTCATACTTATACCTACTATTACCTACTATTCCTTTTATTTTATTTTTTATTTTTAATCGTTCTTTTTCCTTTTTCTTTTTTAGTTAAAGAATAATATTAAAATACTGTATAATGCATACACATGATATAAACAATAAATAGGTATTATTGAATAAAAATCTAAAATTTCCAATTTTCCAATTTTCCAATCTCGATTGGATAACCATAGTGTAAGACAAAACCTTTTAAAAAATCGAAGCGAATCCAAAGGATTCGCTGATCGAGACAAATTTCAAAGAAATTCGCTGACTCACAAAAATTCGAAGAATTTTTGTCGAGAGGTTTTGGATTCAAAACCAATACACAACCTTGCTTCGCTCGGTAGTGTCTTTTAGTCGGTTTTATAACACATTAGTATAGTTTGTTATGTCCGACACTATAATCATGTAGGGGTGGTAAATTGTCTATGTTCTTTTTTAAACGAAAGCCTGAAAAAGAAGTTATCGATCTTCTAAAAAAGCATATTTCATTATCTATAGAAGGTATCGAGTTATTGAATGAATATATTGAATACAGGGGATCTGATAAATTGGACGATATATTGAACAAAATTATAGAGCTCGAAAAAGAAGGGGATGAAATAAGAAAAAAAGCCATATTTAATCTTTATAATGCATTTTTACCAAGTATGAAGAGAGAACTAAATTATTCAATTGAACTTTTAGATGAAGTCCTTGACAGCATTAAACATGGAGCCATGCTATACAATTTGATGACCTTTGATTTAGATGAAAATATAAAAGAAAAATGTAAATTAATATTGAATATATCGTCAAAAATGCTTGATTCCCTAAATAAGATAATAGATGTATTTGAAAACGGAGGGGAATTTAAAGAGCACATTAAAAATATAAAAATGGGGGAGGAAGATATTGACGATATCCATCAGGAAATTTACAGGTATATGGTTGGTATGGAGATAAGCTCCTTTTGGGTAGGGAAGCTCATGAGTGATTTTGTGGATATGATTACAGGTATAAGCGACTTTATAGAAAATATAGCCGATGAATTTCAAATAATATATTTAAAATAATTGGTGATTAAAATATTTGAACTAATAGCTATTTTAAGTGGTTTGTATATTGCATTTGTAATTGGGGCGAACGATACTGCAAATGCACTTGGAACAGCCATTGGAGCAAATTTAATGAGTTATAAAAAATTAGTTTTTATATTTGGCGTGTTTGTCCTTATAGGGTGTTTAAATGCCCACAAAGTCGGACATACGGTAGGCTCCATTACCGGCGGAGAGGTAATATTTCCATTGATAATCGCTGGAATTATTATCACAATGATAACCTATAAAAAGATACCAATATCTACACATCAGGTTATAGTATGTGCATTGGTTGGTTTGAACCTGAATACTGCAAATTTGGATTTATTTGTAAAAATTATTGGTAGCTGGATAGTTTCACCAATACTGGCTGGTTTTCTATCCTTTGTACTTTATAATGCCGTTGAAAAATTGAATATTTCTGTTTTAAAAAGGGAGGAACTATTAAGATATGGATTAATATTAAGCGGTGGACTTATAGCATATAATTTAGGTTCAAACGATCTTCCAACTGCACTTGGAGCTGTAACAAACAGTAGTTATGTTTTTCTTATGGGAGGTATTGTCCTTATATTAGGTGCCTTGCTTTTTGGAAAGGGAGTTTCTGAAACCGTTGGATTGAGAATCGTTAGGTTAAGTCCATTAACTGCATTTATTGCCCAGCTATCTGCGGGAATTAGTGTTCTTGTATTCACCCAGTTTGGTATGCCGGTTTCTACAACTCAGGCTATTATTGGTGGAATCGTAGGGGTGGGATTAACAAAAGGTATCAAAACAGTCAGCTGGAAAACTTTGTTAAGTATTGTGCTTGGTTGGGTTTCTGCTCCAGGTCTTGCACTGTTTGTCGGTTATTTGATTGAATTTTTGTTCTAATTTTATTATTTTTAATTCTTTATTATTCAATATAGGTGCATGACAAATATATTATAAGTATAATGTAGTAGATGTTAGAGATGATTAATTATAGTATACATCTATAATAGATATCAAATTACAGTTAATTGTTTACTTACTACGTACTATCTACTATTTTATTTATCGTTTAATGAATTAAGGTGTATTATTATGACTAAAACAGATTTAACAGACTATCAAAAAACTAATAAGCAGGAATCTGTTTATTTATCGGATTTAGAAGAAGTGGCTTGTGCCGATTTGCCGTTAGGTTGTCAGTACTGCATTAACGGAGAAAAACTTGTTCTATTCATAAGTGGAATCTGCGGTGAAAATTGTTTTTACTGCCCACTGTCTGAAAATAGAAAAAGTAAAGACGTAATATATGCAAATGAAAAGAAGATAAGTTCAATTGAAGAGGCTATTGAAGAGGCTTACCTCTGTAATAGTAAAGGTGTAGGAATTACCGGAGGAAACCCTCTTTTAAAGATTGAGAGAACTGTGGAATATCTAAAGGCACTGAAGGAAGAATTTGGAGAAGAATTTCACAGCCACCTATACACCACACCGGATGTCGTTGATGAAGAAAAACTTAAAATGTTAAAAGAGGCGGGATTGGACGAAATAAGACTACACCCAACTAAATTTTTTAAAAACGATGGAAAATTTAAATTTAAACTTGAAGAATTTTTAGACAAGTTAAAACTGTGTATGAAATATATTCCTGATGTTGGAGTTGAAATTCCAGGAATGGAGGAAGAAATACTTAATTTGGCAAATGAAGTTGATAAAATAGGAGTTAAATTCTTAAATATAAATGAATTGGAATACTCTGAAACCAACTACACGGAGCTCTTGAATAAAGGATTCAAAGAAAAAAATGATTACGCATCAGGGATTTCAGGAAGTGGAGAAACTGCCAAATATGTAATCGAGAATTTCAATGGAAACATGATAATTCACTACTGCCCTTCGTCCTTGAAAGATGGCATACAGCTGAAAAACAGGCTTATAAATAGGGCAAAGAACGTTGCTAAAGAATATGATGTCATAACCGAAGAAGGCTTAATTCTGAGAGGCATAATAATATTTAGAGATAGAGCGGAAGTTGAAGAAGTCCTCGAAATTTTAGAGTACAACGACGTGGACTTTGAAATAGATGATGATAAGATATTTTTAAATCCATTTATCCTAGAAGATTTGATAGAGAATCTAAAAAATGCAAATTATGAAATAAGTTTTAGTGCTTATGTGTCTGAAATATACCCTACAAGCGACAGGCTTGAAGTTGAAAGAATACCTTTGGTAACAAGAAAGCCAAAATTGAAGCTTAAAAAGAATTAAAGTAAAGATAGAGAAAAGTATATATAGTATATTAAGCATTTGTTTAATGTTTAATTTTTTACAGTAGTTCTATCTAGAAATTTTAACATAAAATAGAAACTTGAATATCGACAAAAAAACAAAAGGGCTTTATTTTTACAAAGCCAAGAAACCACTATTTTGGAGGAATAGGTATGGCAGATGAAAGTCTATTGACCACATTAGATACATATTTGGCTTCCGGTATGCACATCGGTACACAGCAAAAAACAAAAGACATGAAGAAATACATCTACAGAGTAAGATCAGACGGTTTATACGTTTTAGATGTTAGAAAAACAGATGAAAAAATAAGATTAGCTGCAAAATTCTTATCAAACTACGAACCTGAAGACATTTTAGCAGTTTCAAGAAGAGTGTACTCAGTAGGACCATTAGAAAAATTCGGCCAAGTTACAGGTATAAAAGCAGTTGCAGGAAGGTTTGTTCCTGGTACATTAACAAACCCAGCTTCCAAAAAATTCATAGAACCTGAAGTATTATTTTTAAGCGACCCTAGAGTAGATAGACAAGCTTTAAAAGAAGCTATTGAACTAGGCATACCAATTATCGGTATGTGCGATACAGAACACTTAACCTCATACATAGACTTCGTAATACCAACAAACAACAAAGGTAGAAAGGCTGTTTCATTAATCTACTATTTAATAGCTAGAGAATACTTAAGAAACAGAGGAGTTATTAGTGAAGAGGTTCCATTCTCATACGAAGAATTCTTAGAAAAAGCTATGAATGTTAAAGTTAGACATAACAACCAACAATTCCAAAGAGGAAGGGGAAGAAGAAGGAGATAAGTCGGCCTAATAACTAAGGGTAGCTACTTATCTTAGTCCTCTATAGTTATATGCCCAATTATCTATAAAACACGTGATTAAAATGGAAGAAAAATTTTTACTTGAATGCCCGAGCTGTGATGATGTAACCCCCCATGATATACTAAAAAAAGTTGAATCAAAGAAACACGTTAAATATACTGTGAAGTGTCTAGATTGTGGACATGTTCACGAAGTAGAAAAAACAGTTAAATTAAAAGACGTTAAGATAATTATAAGTAGATTTGACGAATCAGAAAAAAAAGTAATCCAAGTACCTACTAATGAAATTCTTAGCGTTGGGGACAAAATTGAAGTTTTCGGGGAAAATGTTGAGATAACTGGTATCGAAACTGACAAGAGGGTTACATCTTCAAAAGCAGAAAGTGTAAAAACATTATGGGCAAAATCTATTGATATTCCTAAAAAAGTTGGTATATCAATAAATAACAGGGGTATTACCTATTCAATTAATATTTTAGTTCCTCAAGATTACGTCTTTGAAGAAGGTAAGGTATATAAAATTAAGAGCTCGTTCTTTAGAATAAAAATGATAAAAACTGAGAAGGGCAATTTTAAGAGAGAAGTTGCACGTAAAATAAAAAGGATATATGCAGATTCTACAAAACCCTTGAGGAAACATGAGGACTTAACAGATTATTTGATATAATGAGGTGTAATAATGGCAAGAATGAAAGCTAGAAGTGGTAAAGGGAGAAGAGTAACCAGAGATACCTGGAAAACAAAAGTTTGGTATGATATACGCACTCCACAAGTATTTGGCGGAGATGTAATAGGTCAAACTCCTTCAAACGATCCATCATTATTGATTGGAAGAGTTGCTGAAATTAGTTTAAGAGACTTAACTAACGACCACACAAAACACATGGTTAGAATGTACTTTAAGATAGATGGCGTTAGCGGAAACAACGCAACAACACAATTTGTTGGTCACGACACAACAAGAGAATACTTAAAATCACAAATCAGAAGAAGAAGAAGCAAAATAGACACCGTAGTTGATGTTAGAACAAAAGATGGATACAAGATAAGGGTTAAAGCTATCGTTTTAACAGCCGTTAGAGCTAGAGACCACCACAAAACAGAAATAAGAAAGAAAATGGAAGAAATCATAAGAACAATGGCTAAAGAATCAACATTCCCAGAATACGTTCAGGCAATGTTGTTAGGTGGATTAGGTTCAAAAATCTACGGCGAATGTAAAAAGATGTTCCCATTAAGAAGAGTGGAAGTATATAAATCAGAAGTTTTAGAATTCGGAAAACCATTGGAAGCTAAAGCAGAAGAAGAAACTGTTGAAGAAGAAAAACAAGAATAAAATAATAAACTTCTTTTTTTGTTTTTTAAATGAATATTTTTTAAAATCTCTTTTACTGTTAATATAAATTTACTGTGAAATTGTTTTATACTATTTTATCAATATATTCTACAATACCGTATGGTCTTATTTGTTATATTTGTTATTTTTAATATTTTATAAACGTATATACTGTTGCTGGTTATGGGTGATATTTTTGGCCAAACAAAATTCTAACAATTTTCATGAATCCCTATCAGAAATTGAAGAATTGGTCAGGGACTCTAAAAATGGAGTTTTAATTGATATTGAGATTACTCCAAATGCAAAGAAAAACCAAATTGGCGGAATAAATACTTGGAGAAAAAGACTGGAAATAAGAATAAAAGAACAGCCAATAGAAGGAAAGGCAAACAAGGAAATTATCAAATTCCTTAAAAAAACGTTGAAGAAAAATATTGAAATAGTGGCTGGTTCAACATCATCTCAAAAGACTGTTTTGGTAGTTGATGCTAAAAAAGAAGAGGTTATTGAAATTTTAAAAGATATTATATTTAAATAAATTATTAAATAAGTAGATGTTCGTGATATTATGGATGATATAAACTACACTTTAGCAGCTTATAGAATATGCACCCCAGAAAAAACCTGGGAAAAGATAGAACCTGTAACAAAGGAGATTGGAGTTACAAGAATTGCCAGAATAGATGGGTTAGACAGAGTAGGAATTCCTGTTTACTCTGCAATAAGACCTTCTGCAAAGGAAGGGGCCATAAGCGTCTATGCTGGAAAGGGGGCAACAGACATTCAAGCTAGGGTTTCTTCCGCCATGGAAGCTATTGAAAGATACTCTGCAGAATACGATGAAAAAAGTAATGTAGAACTTACCTTAAAACCTGAAAATCCCATAAACCTGGAGGAGCTCATAGTTCCAAGAAATATCTCATCAGGCATTGGTAACATCAATAACACTAAAAATATAGAGTGGGTAAGAGGTTACGACATAATAAATAATGAAACTGTCGAAATTCCTGCCAACAGCGTTTTTCACCCTTATGAAGGAAAGAGACTTTTTAGAAGTAACACAAACGGTTTAGCATCTGGAAATTCTAGAGAAGAAGCCATTTTTCATGGAATTTTAGAGGTTGTTGAAAGGGATGCATGGAGCATCTCGGAGCTCTCCAAAAGAACATATAAAAAGATAAATATTGAAGGAGCAAAAAATCCGATAATCCATGAATTAATGGAAAAATTCAATAAATCAAAAATAAATATAGTTTTGAAGGATTTAACCAGTGAAGTAGGTATTCCAACAATAGCTGCAATATCTGATGACGATGTTTTAAAAGATCCTGCCCTTTTGTGCATGGGTGTTGGATGTCATCTTCATCCTGAAATAGCAGTTATACGAGCTCTTACCGAAGTGGCACAAAGTAGAGCTACCCAGATACATGGGGCAAGGGAAGACACAATAAGAGGGGATGTTGTAAGGAAAATAAGCTACGATAGAATGAAAAGAATCCATAGGAAATGGTTTGAACATAGGGAAGAAGTAAATATTGAAGATATACCAAACAATGCAAAGTTGAATTTAAAAAGAGATATCCAAACAGTTAAAGAAAAACTTTCTGAAAATGGATTTGACAAAATAGTGGTTGTAGATCTGAAAAAAACGGATATAGATGTTGTCAGAGTTGTAATCCCTAAAATGGAGGTTTACTGCGTGGATAGAGATAGAATATCCCCTTGGGTAAAGGATAGGGTTAGAAAAATAGCAGACAAAAAATTATAATTTATCTTTTAAACTCTTTTTATAAATATATTATAAAAAATAAATTTAAAATCAAAGAATATCATAAAAATAATGGAACAAAGCCCAAAGTAAAACGGTCCAAACATTCGAAAAATTGAACGGTCCAAACATTAGTTCAAATTAATGAACGTAATGAACGAATATCTATCTAGACTATTGATTAATGGGCTAAACATAATTCGGAACGTAACTTTAAAAAGGTTGTATCTAAAATATCAAGAATCTAACGCTATATTAATGGACTGGGCGGGATTTGAACCCGCGGCCTCCGCACAGCCAATGCGGCGATCTCCCAGTCTGATCTACCAGCCCACACACCCCAGTTATTAACCAATTACACCTATATAAAGTTTTCGGTCTTATTGAAAGTCTGTTTTGGTGATCGATTACTTTGTATATCTTAGGTAACATATATAATAGTATGTAATTTTAATGATCGAGACAAACTATTTATTATTTCGTGTAACGCACACCACCATGATATATAAGTTCGATTGATAAAGGTAGATTGTATGGATGTTTTCAAAGAAGATTTTGACGTTGTGATTATTGGAGCAGGCCCCGCAGGTCTCTTTGCAGCCTATGAGCTCGTAGAAAAAAGTAAATTAAAAATTTTAATAGTTGAAAAGGGCCTAGATATTGATAAGAGAAAGTGCAAAATGAAAGAATTCAACCACTGCCTTAGATGTAAACCCTGCCACATCATGAGTGGAGTAGGCGGGGCTGGAGGTTTAAGTGACGGCACAGTTAACTTAAGGCCAGATATTGGCGGAGATTTAACAGAATTAACCACTGATGAAAACTACTCCTGGCAGTTAATATGGGAAGTTGACCAAATACTCCTAAAGCACAAAACCCCTAAAGAAATAATCAAAGGAAAGGAATATGAAATTAGAGAGCTCGAAAGAAAATCTGCACAAGTTGGGGTTAAATTTATTTCCATAATTCAGAGGCATATAGGTTCAGACCACACAAAAGAAACTATTGGAAGTATAAGGGATCACTTAATAAACAAAGGAGTTAAATTCATGCTCCATACTACGGTTAAAGAGTTTTATCAAGGAGAGGTCATTGTAGAGAGACGGAATGAAGTTTTTAAAATAAAAACAAAATATATCGTTGTAGCTCCAGGAAGAATAGGGGCTGACTGGTTTCATGATGTTGCCCAAAAAATAGGTTTAAATGCCAGGCATGGTCCAATCGATGTTGGAGTTAGGGTTGAAGTACCTTCAATCATAATGGAACCTGTAACAAATATAAATCATGACCCTAAGTTTCACACATATACTGATACCTACGATGATTTCGTTAGAACTTTTTGCACAAACCCATACGGATTTGTTGTAGAGGAGAAATACAGAGATTTTGTTGGAGTTAATGGTCATTCAATGAAGGATGAAAAAAGTAACAATACAAACTTTGCTCTTTTAACCAGAATAGAACTTACAGAACCTGTGGAAGATACAACTTCCTATGGGAAAAGCATAGCACACTTGGCAACCACGATTGGAGGAGGAATGCCAGTACTTCAGAGACTTGGAGATTTAAGAAGGGGTAGAAGAAGTACCAAGTCTAGAATCATGAGGAGCAATGTAGTACCTACTTTGAGATATATCACACCTGGAGATATAGCAATGGCTTTACCTTATAGGATAGTAACGAATATTATAGAGGGCCTTGAAAAACTGGATAAAGTTATTCCAGGGGTTGCAAGTGATCACACCTTGCTTTATGCACCCGAAATTAAGTACTATGCAATGAGAGCTCTAGTGAACTCGGATCTTGAGACTAATATAGAAAACATTTTTGTTGCCGGTGATGGGGCAGGACTTTCAAGGGATATTACAAATGCAGCGGCCACAGGAATCTTGGCTGCCAGAGGGATTTTAAAAAAAGAAGGAGTTATGGACCGTAGTTTTAAAAAAGACGGCAACTGGAAAGAGGCTATTGAAAAACTATAGTTCTCGTTATAATGGACTAATGTTCTTGAATTAATATTCTTAAATTATATTCTTGAAACTGGATATGGCATTATACAACTAAACAAAATATTTACAATTCATACGATTAATTTTATAATTTACAGTAAATCGTTAATTCCGAGACAACCATATAAAAGCCAATAAAAATATTGTGGACAAAATATACCTATTATGACAAAATCTATTATACTTCTAAATTTAAAACATATTCTAAGTTTATAGCATTTCCCGGTGATGTGATGAGGATTTATAACACCTTAACAAGAGAGTATGAAGAGTTTAAACCATTAGATAGTTGGGAAGTTAAAATGTATGTCTGTGGGCCTACCGTTTATGATTACGCCCATTTAGGACATGGAAGAACCTACGTGGCTTTTGATGTCATTAGAAGATACTTAGAACACAGGGGCAATTATACCATTAAGATGGTTCTTAACTTTACAGATATCGATGATAAAATTATAAATAGGGCAAATGAAACAAAAATAAAGCCGGAAGAATTGGCAGATAAATTTATAAAGTCTTTCTTAGAAGATATGAATAAATTGAATATTAAACCTGCAGATATTTATCCAAGGGTCTCCGAACATATAGATGATGTTATTTCATTTATAAAAAAACTTGAAGAAAAAGGATATGCCTATAAAACAAAGGACGGAGTTTATTTTGATGTTAGAAAGTTCAAAGAGTATGGAAAACTTAGCAACATTAATTTAAACGAAACAATAGCAGGCTATAGAGTGGAAAAAAATATAGAAAAGAAAAATCCTGAAGATTTTGCACTCTGGAAGTTTGCAAAACCAAACGAACCAAAATGGGACAGCCCTTGGGGTGAAGGAAGACCTGCATGGCACATAGAATGCTCAGCAATGGGTATAAAATACCTTGGAGAACAGTTTGATATTCACGGTGGAGGAAACGATTTAATATTCCCGCATCATGAAAACGAAATAGCTCAAAGTGAAGTTTGTACCGGCAAAAAACCATGGGTTAAATACTGGCTTCACACAGGATTTGTTATGGTGGATAAGGAAAAAATGAGCAAGAGTTTGGGGAACTTCATCACACTTAGGGATTTGTTTAAAAAATACCCTCCTGAGGTCATTAGGTTCTTCTTATTACAGAGGCATTACCGCTCACCACTCGATTATTCAGAGGAAGGTATTCAGCATGCCAAAAACAACTTAGAAAAATTGTACAATACTATAGAAAATATTAGAATAGCTTTAAACGATTCGGAAACAAGTTATTCATGGGGAGATATTGAGTTTGAGACATACTCAATTATTAAAAATGCAAAAACGAACTTTTATAAAGCCATGGATAATGATTTTAATACGCCAGAGGCCATTAAATCAGTATTTGAAGTTTCAAATGCTATAAATAGGTATATTTCGACGGTTGAAACTCCAAAGGACAGTGTTCTTAAAAAATCACTTGAATTCTTCATAATGGTTAGTGAGGTATTTGGAATATTTAATAAGGCTTTTCAGTTTGAACAGAATTCTTCAGAGGAGGAGTTAGTAGAGCTCCTAATAAGTATCCGTTCAGACTTAAGGAAAGAGAAGAATTACAAATTATCCGATAAAATAAGGGATGAATTAAAAGATATGGGCATTCAATTAGAGGATACGCCAAAAGGAGTTGTATGGAGGAAAATAAATATCTAATTCCTTTATCGATTATTTTATCATAATTTTTATTCATATTATTTGTCAGGGGATATCTTGAATAGTAAAGATCATAAAACACTTAAAGGTCTTGGAAAGGTTGAAAAAAAATTTAAAGATTCTATTTTTATCGGATATGCAGCTCCTGTAGAAAGTGAGGAGGAAGCAAAGAACTTCATAAACAAAATAAAAAATTTTCACAGCGATGCATCCCACAACGTCTATGCTTATATCGTTAGAAATGGTCCAGAATTTGCCATTAAGTACGACGACGATGGGGAACCTAAAGGGAGCTCAGGAAAACCTGTAATGAAGATTTTAGAACATAAAGGCATAGAAAATGTAGTGGTAGTTGTTACACGTTATTTTGGCGGGACAAAATTAGGTTATGGAGGTTTAGTTAAAGCCTATAGCGAGACTGCCAGCGATTCTATAGAAAACGCGGGAATTATTGAAGTTTATGAAATGGAATATTTTGAAGTAGAGCTCCCATACAACTTGTTTAACGCCGTAAAGAATATGATAGAAAATCGAGGGACGATAGTTAAAGAAACGTATAGTGACTGTGTGGTTTTTGGTATAGAAGTTAAAAAAGGAACTGCTGATGAAGTTATACATGAGATATTGGATCTAACAAAAGGTCAGGTAAAAATAAATCGTTCTGCGAATGCGAATGAGTGATACAAATATTACATTAAATTAATTAGGATTTGCTTAACAATTCTATTTGATACATATTAGTTTTTAGTTATTAATTACAGACGTCTATACTGCGGATACCAATATTGATAAACATTCTTTTAAGTATCGTTATACACTATAGAGGTAATTTTATGGCATGCTTATAAGGTGATAGTTGTGAAAGGTCAAAAAGAAAAACTATTTTATGATATGTTAAATAACATATTCATTGGTGCTAAAATCGAAGGAGATTCTGGATATGTTAATTTAATGAGGATAAAATCCAATTACTACAATAAAGTGTTTGAGGAAATTGGTAAAGAAATAAATAAACGATTAAATGAGTTCCCAGAGTTTAGGGAAGAAATGTTTAATAAATTGTATTCTTTCTTTAAAACATATTTTAACGAAGCTGGGGCAATATACTTTAATCAAACACCGTTAAAATCAAAAGTATATGAGAAGGTTTATTCCAATAACAAAGATGTTATACTGTTCTGGAAAACTCATATGCTGTATTATGTGAAAACAGACAAATTATGGAACAATTTAAAAATAGAATTCGACAATGGAAAAGGAGATATTTACAAAGTATCATTTAATGTTTCAGAATTGGAACATAAAAAAGCAAATGAAAAAAAGAGCGTTATTTATGAGTTATCTAAAATAAATAATAATGATATAATGTTTAATGTTTTGTATTCTGAAAGAGGTAAGAAAACAAAAATAAACGATATTTTAAAAGAGTTTAAGAAAAAAGATGTTAATTTAGACGAAGAACAATTGAAAAGAATCTTTAGGATCTTTGAAAGACAGAATGAAGTTGATTATTTTATAAACAAAAATGCGGAACAGTTTTTAAAAGAACATTTTGATCTGTATCTAAAAAATTATATTTTTGATGATGAAAGTATATTCGATGAAAAGAGATTGAAGGAGCTGAAGTCATTAAAAGAAATTGCATATATGATTATTGATTTCATTGCACAGTTTGAGGATGAACTAGTGAGGATATGGAATAAACCAAAATTCGTTTTAAATTCTAACTATGTAATCACATTGGACAGGATTTATGATAAGAACGGAATTGATGTTATTGAATACATATTAAATGCTAAAGGTATTGAAAAACAGATTGAGGAATGGAAGGAGTTAGGGTTCATTGATAATGATTTTAAATTGAGTGATGTGTTCATAAATACCTTGGCTGGAAAAAGTTTGAACCCAAAATATCAGTTTTTACCAGTAGATACAAAATATTTCGATGAAGATGTTAAGTTTAAGATTTTAATGTTATTTGGTAATTTAGATGACGAATTAGATGGGTGGTTAATTAAGAGTGAAAACTATCAAGCACTCAATACAATTTTGCCCAAATTTAGGGATAAAGTGCAGACAATTTATATCGATCCACCGTTTAATTTAGGGACCAACGCCGATTTTTTATATGATGTGAGCTACAAGGATGCAACCTGGATTACAATATTAGAAAATAGAATAAGATTAGGAAAGGATCTATTGAATAATAGAGGATGTATTTTTGTTAGATGCGATTATAATGGAAATGCCTATGTTAGGTTATTAATGAATGAGATTTTTGGCGAGGAAAATTTTAGAAATGAAATTTTGATAAACAGGAAAAGACAAAGCATGGGAACCCCAAATAAATTTGAAGTTGAAAGTGAATATCTTTATTTGTATTCAAAAAATGAAAGCTTTATGAAAAAAGATTTGTATAAAAGTAGAAGCATTTTGGACTTTAAATGGACAGGGTTTTTAAAACAAGGGGAGAGAAATCCAAAAGAAAGAGTATTTTTTGGAAAAACATTATATCCCCCAAAAAACCAGCATTTTTCATTAATACAAGAAAAAGTTGATAAGCTGATAAAAGAGCATTACTTGAGATTAAAATGCAAAAAATGTAGGTCAATATATTATTGGGACGAATCTGAAAGTAAAGAGGAATTTATATCTAAAATATTAAAAAACCGTAAAGAATCGTTTAAGTATCTAGATATAAAGCCAGACACGAAAGTTTATGGTATCAGTAAATTGGATAAATGTTTAAACTGTGGAGGGGATGATTGGAAAGTTGAATATTTAACATCGGATAAAATAAAAATCACCGACAATTGGAAAGATATAGCATCGTATTCCGATAATTTCAAATTTTCAACGGAAAATTCAGAAATCCTATTAAAACGTGTTATCCAATCCACATCAAACGAAGGAGATTTAATTTTAGATTTCTTCTGTGGAAGTGGGACAACAATAGCAACGGCACACAAACTAAAAAGAAAGTGGATTGGAATTGAAATGGGGGAACACTTTTACACAGTTATACTTCCTAGAATGAAAAAAGTCCTATTCTACGATAAATCAGGAATATCAAAAGAAAAAGATGTTAAAGATATATATAACAAAGATAACACAGGCGGATTCTTTAAATACTATGAATTGGAGCAGTACGAACATACATTGAAAAAAGCAGTTTATGAACCATCAGAACCATTAATGGAGTATGTTGGGACTCCAATACATAAACAGTACGTATTCTTAAAAGATAAGAAGTTTTTAGACGCTTTAGAATTGGATTATGAAAACAATAAAACAAAAATTAATTGGGACACCATCTACAAAAACATAGATTTGGCAGAGACATTATCAAACCTAACTGGAAGGAAAATAAAGAGAATAGCGAAGGATTATGTTATCCTTGAAAATGATGAAAAAATTGAATTTGACGATATTGATTTCAAATTAATAAAACCATTAATTTGGTGGTAAATTGGTAATACCCAGTAATTTTTCCCAGTGGATGAGAACTAATTTATTAAGTGCATGGAGGGGGTTGATTACACAAGATATCGACTTAATTGCATTTGATAATAATCTTAATTCATTTATCTTGATTGAAGAAAAGAACAAACCTTACGCCCCTATATCTATTTCACAAGCAATATGTTTCAAAATGTTGGATGAACTTCTTAATCTACAAATACAATGTCACTATTGTGGAAGTTATTTAATCTACTACATAAAGGAAAGTACCAATGACGAGAAAATCTGGATAAATCCACCACTTGTAAGGGGGAGAGAATTTTCTTATAAAATGGGAAATACCGATAATATTTCTAGTTTAGATAAAAAGGGCCTCACGAATTTAATATATAATAGTAGTGGATTTTCACATTTGGAACATACCTATAGGAATAATTGGTATCAGGATGTAGTTAATGCATTTGTAAATAAACTTTGGGATTGTGGGGAAATCCCTCCTTATGAGGGGACAAAAAAAGAAAGGTCGATGTATAGAAACTCATACATTTATGAACCATCCGAGAATATGAAAAACATAAACTGGATTTTTATAAACTATTGTACTGGATATTTTATATTAATTGAAGAGAAACAGGATAGTGATGGAAATTATATGCCAAATTCCGATGAATCACAGATGATGGATAAAATTCATAAAATATTTATCGGCGCCAACAATACCAACTTATCACTTTCAGATAATGAAAAAGTGAAAAATCCAAGAAGTAAAAAACCATATGAATATTTAGGATATTTCTTATTGGAATTTGAAGGAAAAGGTCCTGAGGATTCCGATAATATATATTTAAATCATCAAAAAATTACAAAAGAAGATTTAATAGCATTTTTAAATTTAAATTCGCAGAGCTCGAAACAAATAGCGAAAAACTACATGCATAAATGGTGGTAATTAATGCCGCAAAATGAGAGAATTCCAACACTTTATCAAGAGTATGTGGAAAACATACCTGACCACATACTTCCACCTGAGTGGACCATTCAAAACCTGGATAAATTTTCGAAAAATAAATCATTGTTTAAATACCAGATAGAAGCACTCACAAATATTCTAAAATTATTATACGATTACTACAGCATGACCGTCCCATATTCAAAGAATGAAACTGAAGAAACAAATTTGAATAGAAAACAGGAGTTTTATAATAAAATAGAGCGAATGAATGAGAGATGGATTAAACCGCTGGAAATTACAAATAAAAAAAATAAACCTTTATTTGATAAATTAAAAGAATTCTACCAAATAGAGGAAAAAAGAAACTACGAAAAAATACACTTCTACAATTTTATAAATAGGGCGAGTTTCTGGATGGCAACAGGTAGTGGAAAAACCATAGTTATAATAAAATTAGTGGAGATTTTAAACAGCCTTATCAACTCAAATCAAATACCCGACAACGACATAGTTATCTTAACACAAAGGGATGATTTAATAGAACAGATAAAAGAACATATTGAAGAGTACAACAGCAACAACTCTAAGAAAATAAAAGTATGGGATTTAAAAAAATATGAGGAAGTGAAAAGCGGACGGGAATCAGTAAATAAAAATGACATAAACATATTTATTTACCGTTCAGACCTTGTGGGAGATGAAGAAACGGTTAGTAAGAAAGAAGCAGGGAAGAGGATTGACTATGAAACCATTGAAAATGATGGAAAATGGTATTTAATATTGGATGAAGCACATAAGGGGGATAAAAGCGATTCAAAGAGACAGATGTATTATTCCATAATGTCAAGGAATGGATTTTTATTTAATTTCTCTGCAAGTTTTACTGATGATTGGGACATATTAACAACCGTTTATAATTTTAATCTCCCTGAATTCATAACCAAAGGATACGGAAAGCAGATATTCATATCTACACAGGATTTATCGGCATTTGGTAGGGATAAAAAAGACTTCGATAATGAAGAAAAAAAGAAAATAGTTTTAAAAACCCTAATTCTCTTAACCTATCTCAAAAAAATTAAAGAATCAATAGACGACAAAACCAGAGATTTGGGATTGCAAACATACCACAATCCTATGTTAATATCGTTGGTGAATTCAGTTAATACAAAAGAATCAGATTTAGAAATGTTCTTCAAGGTATTGGAAGATATTGCAAAAGGAGAGCTATCCAATGAGATCATATTAAATGCAAAGGATGAATTACGGAATGAATTCATAACCAATCCAAAATACTACATAGGAAATGGAACTATACACATGGATATCGAGGAATTATCAAATATAAACCTTAACGATGTCTTAAAGTACATATTCAATGCATCGTCAAAGGGGAGTATCGAGGTTATAAAACTTCCACAGAATAAAGAGGAATTAATTTTCAAATTAAAAACATCTGATAAACCATTTGCATTAATAAAAATAGGGGACATATCCACCTGGTTAAGAGATAAACTAACTCACTACGATATAATAGAATCCTATGACAGTGAGAGTTATTTTGAAAATCTTAACAAAAATGATAATATAAACATCTTAATGGGATCAAGAGCATTTTATGAAGGATGGGACTCAAATAGGCCTAACATAATGATATTTATAAACATAGGCAAAGGGGATGCTAAAAAATATGTAATTCAATCCATAGGAAGAGGGGTGAGAATTGAGCCAGTTAAAGGAAAAAGAAAAAGATTGAATAAATTGTATCATGAAGATGAGACAATAGAAAGGATATACGAGAGCTTGGATAATAAACTAATATGCCCAATAGAAACCTTGTTCGTATATGGAACCAATAAAAAGAACATTGAGGCAGTTTTAGAAGGGATGAAATCTGAGAAAAAAACACTTGGAGAAACCATCGAGTTAATGAAAAATAATGGGAAAATTGAACATATTGGCGGAGAAATTGAATTGTTAGTTCCAGTTTATAAAGACACCTCCAAGAAATATAATATAAATGAACTACCGAAATTCGAAGGAAACAAGGAATTACTACAAAAATACATTGAATGGCTGTCAGACGATAGACTTCTTTATGCATTGTTATCTGAGTATAATGATGACATTGACGCCAATACAATAGCAAGGTTAAAAGAATATATTAAAAACGGAGAGTTTGAGGAAAATAATAATAGTAGTAGTGGTAGGCACATCCTATATCAGCTCAATGGATTAATTAAGCACATTAACATTGTTCCAAAAGAATTTGATAAATTTGAAAGTGTGCATGACAGGATTGTTCATTTCAATAGAATAAATGTATTTTTAGATGACGATGAGGTTGAGGAATTAAAGAAATGTATTGAGGATGTAAAGGGATATGGGAATATCGACAGAGCAAAAGAAAAATACAAAGAAGAGCTCAGGTCTGGTATAATAGATGTTGATCAATATACTAAAAAGATCGAAAGATTAACAGACACTGTTAAAAAAGAAAAACAGTTTAAAGATTTGAAAATCAAATATATAGCAGAGCATTATTATGTTCCAGTGATTATAGCAGAGAATGAAAAAAATAACTATATAAACCATATTGTAAAGGTCGAAAGTGAAAGAAAATTTATTGAAAAATTAGAGGAGTATTTAAAAAAAGGAGGAGAATTTTTCAAACATTTTGATTGGTGGATGTTCAGCAAGATTGATGAACATTTAGACGATGTAGGTATTCCTTATTATTATGCAAAATACAACAAAATAAGGGAGTACAAACCAGATTTTATATTCTGGCTAAAAAAAGGAAATGATTATTATATTTTGTTCATAGATCCAAAAGGATTTGAACATTCCGACTACAATTGGAAAATCAGAGGATATAAAGATATTTTTGAAAATAAAAATGGAGGTATTAGAACATTTCGCTACAAAGATTATAATGTGAAGATCTATCTTGCATTATATACTGTCGATAGAAATAAAGTCCCTCCAGCATGTAGAAAATATTGGATAGATGATTTCGATAGATTAATGAACGATTGGGACATCATATAAAAACATGTTAAATAATATTATACTTAATTAGTATATTTTGGGGGTATTATGAAACTCAAATCAATTATTGCAATTATTCTTTTAACCATGATTTCAAGTAGTTTTGCAGTTGAAACGAACGAAATGAGTGGAGAACTACAGAAGCTAGATGGAAACAGTTGTGACAGTTTTTTACCTGCTGGAAACTGCATTTCAATAGTGGCTCCAGCCGTAGCTCAGACAGATTATGGATACGTTGGAGTTCCAGTAAATATTGAGGTTACAGTTTCCAAAGGCAATGGACACGTTTATATGGATACAATGCCTTTAACAGATTTGGATATGCAAGGTTCGGCAAGAATAGCTGCAAAGGTTGCCTTTGACATATGTGGAAAGAATCAGAAGGATTATGATGTTCACTATGTCATAAGATCGGATGTGCCCATAATAGGAGGACCATCTGCAGGAGCTACTTTGAGTGTAGCCACAATTGCAGCATTAAACAACTGGAGCATTAACAAAAATGTTATGATGACTGGTATGATTAGTCCAGATGGAAGTATAGGACCAGTTGGCGGAATAATTGAAAAAATGGAAGCTGCTAAAGGCGAAAATGCCGAGTACTTTTTAATACCTAGTGGTGAAAGATACATAAATACCAGTAATGGAAGAATAGATGCCGTTGAGTATGGAAATAGATTGGGAATTAAGGTAATAGAGGTAAAGAGTATTTACGATGCCATATACTACTTTACAAATTACAAAGTATCAGAATATGAGTATCCACCTAACCCATTAGTTGAAGAAGAGTATTCAAAAATGATGGAAAAGTTATCGAAGCAAGTACTTGAAAAATCTAAAAATAAGTACACTACAGTTAAACAAAAACTTGAAACTAACTATATGAATTATGAACTAAGGCAGGCATTGGAGAATCAGCTGAAAAATGCTGAAAACACGATGATGGATTCAAATCAGCTTTATCTAAATAAATATTATTATGCATCAACTTCAAAGAGCTTTAATGCCTTGATTACACTTGAAACAATAGATGCTACATTAAAGTACCATGACGGTGGGGATGTTAAAGAGTACCTACTGGACATTCAAAAAGGCCTTGAGTATAAAAAGGAATATATAAACAGTCATAAAATATCAAAAGGGAATATTGAATATATTATAGCATCTAAAAGTAGGATCTACGAAAGTGAAGAACTACTTGATGAGGCCTGGAAAAATTATTATACTGGCAAAACACAGTCTGCAATAGAATATGGTGCTTATGCAAAATTAAGGGGAGAAAGTGCCGTATGGTGGCTAAATTTAGGTGATAATTCAAGCCTGGATTCGAATACTCAAGAAAAACAGGAAAATCTAAAAACTTCAAATAATGTGATAGATGAAAGTGAATTGAAGTTTTTGGCACAGGAATACTTAGATAACTCTGAAATTGTGGTAATATATTCCTCAATGGTTTTGCCATCTACGCTGACGGTGGATGCCACTAAAAGTTTAGAGGATGCTAAAAAATACTACAATAAAAAAGAATACTTACTAGCAATCTCAAAAAGTATTGATGCCAATGTATATGCAACAACGTCACTTGATTTCATGGGAGACACCGATTATTTAAAAAACCTCGCAAGAAAAAAAATAAATATGGTTGAGAATTACGGCTTAAACAAGAACGATAACGATATTAAATATATTCCAGTATCTGCTTTAGGTTACTACGAATACGCCGATAGCCTCGATGATAAAGTTTCAAAAATTCTGTACTATAAATACTCAATAGCTTACGCCCAAATGAATATTGATATTTTAAAGCAGTTTGGCAGTAGTAGCCAAATTAGCACCATAGAAAAAACCGAAGTCCAAAAATTTCAGGGGGATGGTCTTAAAGATGGTCAAAACGACCAAATGGGGCATAATGCCACAAAATCATTTGAAGTCAATAAATTGGGCATAATATTGAATATTTCATACTTGATTATAGGTTTGATATGTGGTGTAGTTGTAGGTTATACTTACAGATCTAGAATATCAAAAAATAATAAATAAAAAAACTGTTAAAATATAATTGCTCAAATTAATTAAATGATAAACACCATACTATATACTTTATAATTTTTTTAGGTTGTTGAGATATATAGTCTCAAAACTCAAAAATAGATCCAATCATACATTTTAATGACTACTAATTTTATGAAACATGATATGGTTTATTATAATCGTTTATGGTGATGATATGGAACCTTACATTCAATCAAATGAGATAATAAAAAAAGCTATGGAATCATTTAAACTCCCCAAGTATGTAACTGTCTTTGATACAACGCTAAGGGATGGAGAACAAACACCTGGTGTATCCCTAACTCCAGACGAAAAACTTGAAATTGCAATCAACCTAAACAAAATCGGTGTTGATGTTATAGAGGCAGGTTTTCCAGTTTCTTCAGCAGGTGAACAGGAAGCTATTAAAAAAATAACATCATTAGGTATGGATTCTGAAATTTGCGGTCTTGCAAGAGCTGTTAAAAAAGATATCGACGTTGCAGTTGACTGCGGTGTTGATAGTATCCATACCTTTATCGCCACGTCACCATTACATAGGAAATACAAATTAAAGATGGATAAGGAAGAAATTATAAACAGAGCAGTTGAAGCTGTGGAATATATAAAAGACCACGGTCTTAAGGTGGAATTTTCTGCCGAAGATGCCACAAGAACTGAGCTCGACTATTTAGTTGAAGTTTATAAAAACGTAGTTGATGCAGGGGCAGATAGAATAAACGTCCCAGATACAGTTGGGGTAATGGTGCCAAATGCAATGTACTACTTGATTAAAGAATTAAAAAAGGAAATAAAAGTTCCAATATCTGTTCACTGTCATAACGACTTTGGTCTTGCAGTTGCAAACTCAGTTGCTGCAGTTGAAGGAGGAGCTGAACAGATACACTGTACTGTAAATGGATTAGGGGAGAGAGCAGGAAATGCAGCTCTTGAAGAAGCTATAATGACTCTTAAAATGGTTTACGGCATAGAGAACAGAATAAAAACAGAAAAGTTAACTGAGCTCTCAAATTTAGTCTCAAAATTAACAGGCATAAAAACTCAGCCAAATAAGGCCATTGTTGGGGAAAACTCATTTGCACATGAAAGTGGTATTCACGCCCATGGAGTACTTGCCCATGCCCTCACTTACGAACCAATAGCTCCTGAAATTGTAGGTCAGAAGAGAAAGATAATTCTTGGAAAACACACAGGAGCTCATGCTATAAAAGCTAAGTTAAAGGAGCTCGGTATTGAAGTTGGCGAAAAGGTATCTGAAGAGCAATTCGCGGAAATTGTTGCTAGAATAAAAGCCCTTGGAGACAAAGGTAAGATGATAACTGACATGGATGTTGTGGCTATTGTTGAAGATGTAACAAAAAGAACATTAAAATCAGAGAGAATAGTGGATTTAGAGCAAATAGCAGTAATGACTGGAAATAAAGTTATACCTACTGCCAGTGTAGTTTTAAAAATAAGAAACGAAATACATATGACATCTGAAATAGGTGTTGGACCAGTAGATGCGGCATTGAAAGCTATTTGTTCAATAATTGGAGAAAAAATAAAATTAAAAGAGTACCACATAAACGCTATAACTGGTGGAACTGATGCCTTAGCAGAGGTTGTCGTTAAATTGGAAGGATACGGTAAAGAAGTAACCGCAAAAACAGCTAATGAGGATATAGTAAGAGCTTCTGTTGAAGCTGTAATTGATGGAATAAATAAAATAGTGGAGTAACCACTAAATAATTTTTTTTATTCTTTTTTTTGTAAAATAGCAAGCTATTATAAGTTCATTAAAAAGAAAGGTATAGCTGAACAAATCATTGCTACTCCAACCAGAATTGCGATCATTTTTCTAGTGTCCATCTTAGTTCCCTCTTCTCAACTCTAAGTAAGACTTCCTTTCTAGTTTGTCGTTACTAATATTTAAACTTTTCATTAAATCCAGGAGACTTTGTAGGGCATCTTCTTTTTTAGATACATCCATAACAGTTTTTTCAAATTCAACATAAGACCCAACGTCATCCACACAATCAATAGAGACTTCAATATCATCTTTACTATATATCTCCCTAAGTTTTTTTATGGGCTTTACTGGTTTAAATCCTAATTTTTCAAATATCTTGTGAATAGCCGCCCCATTATCAACGGTAACTTCTATTTCTTCTCTTGTTTTTGATACATTATCTAGTTTTGGACCTTTGTAAGTTACATAAAATTTAACCTGTCCAGTATCCATTTTTAGGGACTTTCTAACTCTAAGGGCTTCATCAGTTACTGAAAAGTCCCTATCTATTCCATTAAAGTATACATCTACTTCCTCTTTTTTTTCTATTCTTTTAAATCCCATATCTAACAATTTAGAAATTAACTCATTAATTTCATCTTCATTTAAACGGGCTTTTACTTCAACTTCAATCATAACATCACCATTTTTTCTACAATATGCTTCAATTTTTCTTTTAATTCATCAAATTCAACATTTTCAACAACAAGCCATATTATTACTTTATCCATTTCCCTTTCGAGTGTAGTGGATAATATATTGCCATTTATCTCAGACACTTTTGAAGATATATCTGCCAAGAGACCAATTCGATCTTTTGCCACTATCTGAACTTTAGTGGTTATCAGGCTTATATTCTTTTTGTCAATTAGGTACCTACCTTCTTTTGTTAAAAATACCCCACCATATTTTCCTTTCTTAGTTTCTACAAGTCCTAAATCTCTTAGAACCCTTATGCACCGGTCTATATTTTTTGGATGAGTATTTAATTGCTCTGCTATTTCTTTTGTAGTTGAATAGGTCTTTAATAGCATCATGATTTTTCCAGTAGTGCCTTCAAGTTTCATTATTTCACAGTTTTTAAGATTTAATATTGTATTGAGTAATTAATAAATAAATTTATTTTAAATTATTAAATACTATCGAATGGATATATTTGTTATCTCTTATGTATATTAGAAATATCCTACTTAATAGAGAAATTAATAAAACATCTTTATCATCATATTTAACATAAGAAAATATGTGGTGGAATATGAAGACTTTAAATGAAGTTAAAAAGATACTTTTAGAACATAAAAAAGAACTAAAAGAAAAATACAAAGTAAAAAAAATGGGCATTTTTGGTTCTTATGCGAGAGGGGAACAAACTGAAAAAAGCGATATTGATATAATGGTAGAATTTTATGAAACACCAAGTTTAATAGAATTCATTGAAATGGAGTATTACTTATCTGATTTGTTAGGTATTAAAGTAGATTTAATCACAAAAAATTCAATAAAGAATCCTTATTTAAAAGAATCCATTGAGGAGGATTTATTATATGTCTGAAAGAAATATAAAGGCGTTTTTATACGACATAATAGACCATATGGAAAAGGCAGAAAAATTTGTAAAGGGTATGGAATTTGAGGAGTTTGTTAAACATGAGATTACCATATTTGCAACAATAAGAGCATTAGAAGTAATTGGGGAGGCTACTAAAAACATACCTGATGAAATAAGGGTTAAATACAGCGATATACCATGGCGTGGTATGGCCGGTATGAGGGATAAACTTATACATTTTTATTTTGGGATAGATTATGAACTCGTTTGGAAAGTAGTTAAAAACGATATTCCTCAAACAAGACCAAAAATAGAAAAAATTTTAAAAGAACTTAGCAATGAATAAAACTTTAATATTATAAACAGAGCTCACCTAAGATGCATATTAAAAATTTTTAACCCAAATGAAAATTTTAAAGAACAGCGTATAATCTGAACTGGGGGTAAATTATGAAAATTGAAACTAACGAAGCAAATATAAATAAATTATTTGGCGATAATTTTTGGTTTGCAGTTCCGGAATATCAAAGACCCTATTCATGGCAAAAAGATAATGTAAACGAGTTGTTAGATGATTTATGGAATGCTTATGAAGAATATTGTGAAAATGATGACGAAGATAAATATTTTTTAGGTTCATTAGTATTGTGTAAAAGAAGTGAAGAAGAAAACAGCATAAAATACACCGTTTATGACATAATAGATGGTCAGCAAAGATTAACAACACTTATGTTATTAATGGCAGTTTTAAGAGATACAACCGACAATGAAAATGCTAAAAGAAGATTGAACATGTTAATTTACCAGGAAGAAGATGAGTTTGGGAATATACCTGAAAAAACAAAAATAGAATATAAAATAAGAAAGGATGTTGAGAAAGAATTTATAAAAAAATACATTCTACCAGAAAATGGGACAAAAAATGATGAGATAAATAATTTAACAAAAGAAAAAAATATTTCCATATCAAATATGGCAAATGCAATAATAAGAATGCATGACTTTTTCAAAGATAATAAAAAACAGCAGCAAATAGATAAATTTATTAGGTTTTTATTAAACGATATAGTTTTTATCACCGTTTCAACAGGAAATTTAGCAGATGCTTTTAGGTTGTTTTCAGTATTGAATAATAGAGGGATTCCTTTAACTAATGCAGATATATTAAAGGCAAATAATATTGGGAAAATAGGTAATGAAAAAGAAAGGGAAGAGTATGCAAAAATCTGGGAGGATATGGAGAATTATTTTGCAGATGAAAACAGTTTTGATAGATTTTTATCATTTATCAGGGCAATATTTCTAAAAGAAAAAGCCAGAAAAAGCTTGTATGAGGAATTTAATAAGATATATGAAAAAAGAATGTTGGAAAAGGGAGAAAAAACCATAGTTTTATTAAAAGAATATAATGACATATATGATAAACTTATTGAATTAAATAATTTTAAGATAGAAAATGATTATAAAAATTTGATAACAATAATGAAAATAGGTCTTAAATCATATGAGTGGATACCTCCTTTACTGTATTTCTGGCATAGATTTAGAAATGAAAAAGGAGAAAACGAAACGATGTTGAAAAATAACCTTGTAGAATTTCTTAAAAAATTAGAATATAAATTTTCAAGCGATTGGATTTTAGGATATACCCCAACTCAAAGAATAGAGAATATGAACAAAATTTTAAAGAGAATATACAAATGTGAGAGCTCTAATGAAGTTTTAAATGACGTGGAAATATTTAAAGTAGATAACGAAAAACTAAAAGAAGCATTAAATGAAGACATATATAAAAAGAAATATGCAAAATTTGTATTATTAAAATATGCTTATTTAAATATGGAACATATGGTGCATTTGTCAAATATCAAGAATATATCAATAGAACATATCTTACCTCAAAAACCAAAAAAAGGTAGTCGATGGATGACTAATTTTTCAGAAGAAGAAAGAGAATACTGGACGAATAAATTGGCAAATTTAGTATTAATTAGCGGAAAAAAGAATTCATTACTTAGAAATTTGAATTTTAAAGAAAAAATAGAAAAATTAAGAAAATTACAGGAAAAAAGAGGGTTCGGAATTTTTGATTTTATGTATGATGAAGTGAAAATATATGAAAATTGGACACCAGAAACATTGGAAAAACGTCAAACTGAGGTAATAAATAAATTAACATACAATCTTTAATCATTATTGTTTAAATTTTGAAAATTAAATTAAAAATAGAGAAAAAATAAAATTAATAGCCGATTTAATTTATTGGTAATTGCATTCATTATTAACGAGAACAACTATTTTAAACTAAAATTATAAAAAGAATCCAAAGATTAATTGGATTAAATACACAATTAGTTTTAATTTTTAAAAGTGATAATATGCTAACTCATGTAGATGAAAAAGGAGTAAAAATGGTAGATGTTTCTAAAAAAGATGATGTAGAGAGAACCTGCGTTGCAAAGGGATGTATAAAACTAAAACCATCAACAATAGAAGCTATTGAAAAGAAAAAAGTTATAAAGGGAGATGTTCTAACTACTGCCCAAATTGCAGGTATAATGGCCGTGAAAAAGACTTCAGAATTAATTCCAATGTGCCATCCCCTACCAATAACTTCGGTAAATGTTGATTTTGAAATATTTGAGGATAAAATTGGTGTAGAGGTTAAGGTAAAAACCACATACAAAACAGGAATAGAAATGGAGGCCTTAACAGGCGTAAGTGTGGCACTTTTAACTATTTTGGATATGGTTAAAGCTATTGAAAAAGACGAAAATGGACAGTATCCAGAAACTGAGATATTTGGAATAAAGGTTTTAGAAAAAATAAAGGGTGAAGCTGTCCCAAAGCAATAAGTTAATATTTTTTTAGTTATTTTTTTTAAATCACCTTATCCAGCAAAGAGACAATATTCATTACATCTATATCTTTTTCTAAATTATGCTCTTTTTTAAACTTCTTCAAACTATCTCTAACATGATACTCACAAAATGGACAGACCGTTATAACGTAATCCACATCTATATCATAAATCATCTTTGCCTTCCTACTTCCTATGGCAGATGCAACCTCAGGTTTTCCACTTCTAACTCCTCCACCTGCACCACAGCACTGGTCAGGAATTTCCATTTCAACAAATTTCAATTTTGGAATACTTTTTAATATCTTTCTAGGTTCCTTGTATATTTTCTGACCTCTTCTCAAGTGACATGGGTCGTGGTAGGTTACTTTTAGGTCAATAGGTTTGTATTCAATAAGCCCTACTTTGTTTATAACTTCGGTAATGTCCATGACTTTAAATTCCTTCTCTTTGTAATCATTTTTTAAAGTACTTCCACAGCCTGCACAGAGCGTAACTACTGCATCAACGTCCAAGTTGTTGAATGTTTCCAAATTCTGTTTTTTTAGCATTTCAGCTACATCAGTTTGTCCGGTTCTTATGCATGGAGACCCACAACAGACCTGATTTTTTGGAATTATAACGGAAATCCCGTGGGCGTTTAAAACCCTTATCGCACTTTTACCAACTTCCTGAAGCCTATAGTCAATTAAACATCCTGTGAAAAATGCAACCCTCATTTTTTCATTTTTCTCATCTTTGAGCAAATCTCTTCGGGATTTGCAGCTCTCCGCTCCTTCGGAGCTCCGAACAAGGTATTCCCCGCCCACTTCTTCTAAAAACGGTGTGGTTTCTTTTATTACTGATCTTTTGCCTATTAAAATATTTTTTCTGACTTCTAAATGACTGTCTAAATTATAACCTTTTTTAAATGAGAGCTCCCTCAATTTTTCAACTGCATTGTGTACAATATCTATTTCTTTTGGGCAGACCTCTACACATTTCCCACATGTCGTACAGTTGTAAAGGTTTTCGAAATATGCTTCCTTTTCTCTTTCAGCTTCATCTCTTGGATCAAAGGCAAATCTTGCAAGCTGTCTCATGAAGGTAGGTCCTGGATAATCTGAGAATTTCCTTGCTGGACACATTGAGAGACAGCTCAGACAATCGATACATCCTCTGACTTTTTTAAAATCTTTTATATCGCAGGGATAAATTTTATCCAGTATTTCCAGTTCATCTAACTTTTTGGTATCCTGTTGTGAGTAGTTTTCAACATAATTTCTTAAATTACTCAATTTTTTATAATACGGCGTTCTATCCACAATTAAATCTTTAACAACATTGAATCCTCTTAAAGGTTCAATTGTCATTCCATCCTCTACTTTAGTTTTACATGCGAGCTTTGGTTCTCCATTTATTGTCATTGCACAGCTCCCACACTGCCCTGCCCTACATGAGGCCCTAAAATGAATGTTTTTATTATAGGTTTTGTTAATGTACTCCAAGGCATCGATTACAGTTAATCCTTCTGGAACTTCGTATTCTTCAAAACCATTTAATCTCATAACTTTAATTTTTACGGCTTTCATAGTTTCACGGTTTTATTTTTAAGTTATTGTATATATTAAAATATTCCAGTTAATTTTACTATGAATATAAAGTATATCGCAAGTAGTATCAATCCTTCCAATCTATGTATTTTATTTAACTTACTTAATTTAATTTTACTTTTATTCATGAATAAGACCATAAGTGTTACCAGAATTATATTTATTGCCAGTTCAAACTTTACAGAAGGTAAATCGGTAATTACGGATGAAAGAGCTAGAGCTCCACATATATTGGCCATGTTACTTCCTACAACATTTCCAAGGATTATATCCCCTAATTTCCTTCTTGCTGCAGAAATCGAAACTGCGAGCTCAGGGAGGGAAGTACCAACTGCAACTAGTGTAAATCCAATAATCTTTTCTGAGATTCCTAAGTAGCTTGCAATGTTTCTTGCACCTTCAACAAATAGGTGACTTCCAAAAACAACTGAAGCCAACCCAACTACAAGAAAAACAACGGCTTTAACTGTACTTATGGATGTATCGACTTCTTCTTCACAAGCCCCTCCATTCTTAATGGTGTGCTTTAGGTAATAAAATAACAATAGGAGAAGCAAAATGCCATCTATTCTTGAAAATCCGTTGTATCCAAGTATGGTTATTATTATCGTGAATATTAAATACAAATAGCTGTTGGTTATAATTGGTTTACTCTTTACCATAACCGGATATATTAAAACACTAATACCCAATACAAGCCCAATGTTTGCTATACAGCTACCTAAGGCGTTTCCTATAGCAATATCTGGCGAATTTGTATATGCCGCATAGATGCTTGTAACGATCTCAGGTAGGGAAGTTCCAAATGCCACTACCGTAGCTCCAATTACAAAATTTGAAATATCTAGATATTTTGCTATTCTGGAGCTACCCACTATAAACCAGTCACTTCCATAGGATAACAGTATCAAACCAGATAAAAGTAAAATTATTCCATCTATCATGTTTACACCTAAAAAAAATAGAAAATATAGTGGTGTGCATTACTTACTTAACTAACGAATACGGGTATTTTATTTAATCACAAACATACATTGTTATTAAATGGGCTTATTTATTAAACTATTCAATTATAATATATTGATTAGTTTATTGAATTGCACACCACTCTAAATAAAATTGAATTAATAGTACAAATTGTATGATTTAAACTTTTCTGCCATATTCATGGTTTCTCCAAAACCCTTGCCAATACCGTATCCTAAGTTGTACACTACACCAAATAAACCTAAAGAATCTGCTGGATTGTATTCAACAGTTTTTGGAGAACTTATGTTTGCCAGCCTAGCAGCTGCATTAATGGCGTCTTCCTCGGTTCCTACCTCGTCCACTAAACCAACTTTTTGAGCATCCGATCCACTGTATATCTTACCATCGGCTACCTTTAAAGTTTCGTTTAGTGTCATGTTTCTATTTTCTGCAACCCATTTAACAAAGTCTAGGTAGGTTTCATTTATCATTTTTTCCAAGTATGCCTTTTCTTCAGGAGTCATTGGTCTGTATGGTGACCCTATGTCTTTATATTCCCCGGCCTTTATAACTGTTGCATTTACACCGAGTTTTTCCATTAAACCATAATAATGAACAATATCCATCCTTACCCCAATACTACCTACAATAGAGTGCTTTTCAGCTACGATGTAATCAGTAGAAGCTGCTGCCATGTACGAACCAGATGCTCCTAAAGTTTCAATGTATGCCACAACGGTCTTTTTTTCAGAGACTTCCTTTATCTTTCTTGCAAGTTTCTCACTTGCTATAACTTCTCCACCTGGTGAATTAATCCTTAAAATCACCGCATCAATATTGTCGTTATTTTCGGCTTCTTCCAATAAATTGATATAGTCATTTACATCAGGTTGAATCTCACCAAATAATCCTGAATCCTCAGTCTTTGAAACTATCATATCGTCAAGATTTATAACGGCAATGTTTCCGTCCCCAAAATCTGATTCAGACGACAATATCATTAAAATGCCGCCAAGTATCAATGCAATAACCGCTACAAAGGCTATTAACGAGAACGCATATATTTTCTTCATACCAACACACCAACATTATACGTCGTTTTTGTCGTTTAGTTGAATAATCATAGATTATTCAACTCTCGATGAAAATCTTTGATTTGCTTCAATTCCTGTAGCTTTGCTACAGTAGATTGACGAAATATTTTTAAAGTATTCTATAGTTACCTGGAGATGGCTCATATACTTCTCCATCCTCTTTTAATTCGGAGAGCAAATCATCTAGCTCATCCTCATCTATCTTTAATTTTTCTAAAAGTTCTTCATATGAGATCTCATCATTTTCTCTTATTATATCCAATATTAAGTCTTTAGTATCAAATTCGCCATAAAGATCTTCTAAAACTTCATTTTCTATTGATTTTTCAGCATCCATGGCTCCTTCGTAGGATGGTGTTTCTTCATCCTTTAGGTATTTTCTTGTTTTTTCTATTTCTATATTTCTTAATTCCCTCCATTTCTCCCTATTTTCGTTTCTCTTTTTATAAATTTCCAGGGCGATGTATTTCTGACCTTCATACTCTCCGACTCTGCCTATTACATCTAAAAAATCTCCATCATTAATATCTGTAGATTTATTTTCAAAATCTTTAACTAATATACCATCTAATTCAAATGTTGTAATGTTTGAAATATTGACATTTTTAACTTCCCCCAGTACTCTTACCCTGTGTATTCTTTTATTTTCTATTGTAATTGTTTTTCCAACAACTTCATTTTCCAAGAACTCTTCAGGATGAATCTTATAAGCCACATATCTCATCATTTTTTCACCAATTTAATTTAAACATTTATACAATATAACACAGCCAGCATATGGTTTACATTTAATTACTTCTAACTTTTTATCTATTGTTCTTCCAGCTCATCCTCATCTACAATTACACCGTTTTTGGTTCTAGGTGCAATATCCTTTATTATCTTCATTAAGTCCTCCCCTTCTTCTGCAATTATTTTTATTTTCATTCCACCGTGGATATCTTCATCGAAATTTAGGTTATTTACAAATGCCGCCTGTTTGTTTATTTTGAATGTTGTTAAATATGGTTCAGAATGTTTCTTTCTTATACCTTTTTCTAGTATCATTCTTGCAGTATCTAGTATGGCCTGACTTCTTATAAGTTCTTTAAACCTACTTATGTCAGTGGCTTCCCCTAGAATATATTTTTCATCTTCTTCTATCGCAATTTTTACATCGGGAAAAATGTTAACCATAGCCTTTTTGATTTTTTCTATGTCTTCCGTTGGTTTTATTCTGGTTTTTATTTTAATAATCATGGTATCACCTAATCAAGTTAGAATAATTTCTCCATTATTTCCAGTGCTTTTTCTATGTCCTCATACTTTGTAGCATACGAGAATCTAACATTATTCTCCCCGTTTTTACCAAAGGCAATACCTGGAACGCATAATATTTTATTCTCAATGAGTTTTTGAGCAACTTCCATTCCAGAGCCGTGTTCACCAACATTTGGAAATACATAGAAAGCCCCTTCAGGAATTACAACATCAAAGAAGTTTTTCAAACCATTTACTATTAAGTCCCTTCTTCTCCTAAATTCCTTTACCATATCTTCAACACACTTTTGACTACCTTCTAAAGCAGCCAGAGCTCCGTACTGGGCAAAGGATGTAGCACATGCAAAACCGTACTGATGTACTTTGACCATGTTTTCGATTATATCGTATTTCTCATTTAAATTGTCGTTAACTGCCAAATAACCTATTCTCCAGCCAGTCATTGAGTGGGATTTTGAAAATCCATTTATTAAAATACAGTTATCGGTAAATTCCATAGGAGAGTGGTGTTTTTTGTCGTAAATTATTTTTTCGTAAATTTCGTCTGAAATTATAACAATATCCTTATCTTCGGCTATTTCACAAATTGCCTTTATCTCTTCCTTATCCATGACCCTTCCAGTTGGATTGGATGGTGAATTTAATATGATACACTTTGTTTTATCGGATATACTGTTTTTAATTTCTTCAATATCTAACTTAAACTCCTCATCAAGGTTCATTGGAACTATTTTCCCTTCGCAGAGCTGAGTTAGTGATTTATATGAAACAAAACCTGGATCTGGAATCAAAACTTCGTCCCCCTTGTTTACAAGAGCCATGACCGACAACATAAGAGCTTCAGAAGCTCCGCATGTAACCATAATATTGTTTAAATCTACATCCAAGTTGTTGTCATTTTTTAACTTTTTACATATGGCTTCCCTAAGTTCTGGAATTCCATTGTTTGGGGTGTAATGGGTTTTACCTTCATCTAAAGCTTTTTTTGCAGCATCTATTACATGTTTTGGAGTATCAAAATCTGGTTCTCCTATCCCTAAATTTATCGAGCTCTCAGTAGCCATGTTGAATATTTTTCTTATCTCTGAAGGTTCTATATTTTTACATCTGTTTGAAATCATAAACATCTCACCGTAAATATTATGAAAATTATAAAAGCTATGAAACTATACGCTTCATAAAATAGTATGATTAAAAGATATATTAAATTTTGTAGAAAAATAATTATTTTAATTTATTTCTTTTAAATAGTTTTTAACAATATTTTCAAGTTCTTTATTATATTTTAAGGACAATACATATTTAGATATTGGATATTTTCTAATTAAATAAATATAATCTCCATTCTTTTTATATCCTTCAAAATTTTTCCAATATTCCATCCCTCCGTTTAAAAGGATACCTTTATCACAAATATCTATTTTTCTCATCCTTAGTTTTTCAAAACTAAATACGATTAATAGCAGGATTATAGTATAAATTGACATAGATATTATGAAAATTGATGAAATTGCAAAGAGCACCATAATAGCTAAAAACTCCTTATTTTTCCTTAAATTATACTTCATATTTTCCAACATGTCAATTTCTGTTGAATAAAGGACTTTCCACGATTTCTTAGCTTTTTTATAATTTCGATAATAAATAATGCCCACAATTGTAGGTATTGCAAAACATAAAAAAATTATCGATAGTAAAAATACATCTATACCAAACAAATCCATAATTCTCCCAATTTAATCCATTTCTTTTAAATAATTCTTAATAATATTTTCGAGCTCACCTTCATTTAATAAATAAATATCGCCGACCACCCAAGCGATATATTTTGGTCTCAATACAACATACTCCCCCTTTTTTAAATATCCTTTAAAATTATTCCAACACCAAACAAGTTTTTTATTACTAAGAATACCTTTATCGCTTATTTGTACTTCAATAAATTTTTTCTTATTGACAGCATGTTCAAGAACCAATATCGAAAATACTAGAATTACTACTGCTCCAAAATTAAGCACAACTGACAAAACAACCTCAGATCCATGATAATACTCCATAATATTTCTAATAAGTATGATCAAATTAAATATCAATGCAAAATAAATAATCTTTCTATTTGATTTTAAGTTAAGTTTTCTGTTCATTTTGGCATTGTACAATATGTTAGCTGTTTTAGAGATTTTTTTAAATTTTTGTATTTTAACAATAATATATATAATTAAAAATAACAACACAACTACTGCAAACAAAATATAAATTTCCACAATACCACCGTTCTATTTACCCCATTCTTTGAATATTTTTTAGATGCTATTTCAATAAATATTTATATGTAAAAATTATAATGATTAATCATTATAATATTGATTTTATCATCTTGTTAATATTATTTATATGGTGGAACAATGCTCGAAGATATCGTTTTAATACTTGCTTCAATAGGCATAATTCTCGCCTCAATAAGGCTTTGGATTGAAAAAGACGGAAAAAACATGGTCTATGCAAGGTTGCATATCGCAGGAGTTATTGACATAGCTTGTATTGTTATACTTCTGGTTTTAAATCAACCATTATTGGCTTTAATTTACTTAGTACTCTGTCCATTTGCAGCTCACGCAATTGCCAACGCCGATTATTACGATGAGCTAAACAAGAATAGGGTGGAAAAATGAGCATATACTTGGAAATATTTATAATGGCCATTGTATTGATGTCATACATCGGAGCTCTAATTCAAAAGGACTTGATTAAATGTGTAGTTTTAACGGGTTTGGGCGGTTTAGGACTTGCGTATATTTTTAGTTCGTTACTTGCTCCAGATGTTGCATTAACTGAAGCAATACTTGGTGGGGCTGTTTTACCTGCATTTTTTGCATTTACGGTTAGAAGAACCCAGAGAATGGATGAATGAATTTAACATTTTAAAAAATAAATAATAGGGCCATATAAGAAATAAAATTATAAAAATAGCTTTATTTTATTTTTTCTCGTTATAGATTCCTTCGTACTCTCCGTTAACTTCGTTACATTCAACAAAAACTATTTGAGCAATTCTGGCGTTTTTATAAACTGTAATAGGATTTAAAACATGCATTAAATAGGTTGGATAACCTTCGTATCCCGGGTCATGAACTGCGGTGTAAAGTGTTGCCCCCATTCTCAACAAGCTACTTCTTGGATAGGCAAAACCTCCTGCATTGTTAGGTACCTTTATCCTATCTGCAACCTTTACTGCATAAATTCCAACACCTAAATCGATTTTTTCATCCTTTTCAGAGTCAAAAATTTCAACATGTTCAGGGAGCTCTCTTTTTTCATTTGTAAAATCGATGGTTCCTTTCCCAACAATCTTGTAGATTTTTCCAACTCTTAAATCGATTCCACACTGCTGGATTTGAATATCATCTTTAACTTCAATAAAATTTTTTGATATTTTTGCTCCGATGATCATAATTTTCCTCCTTTGATTTCTTGACGAAAACCAAAGGTTTTCGTGAGTCAATAATCACCTTGTGATTTGTCTCGAGTTTAAAGTTTTTACCACTTTTTCCTCCTTTTTATAAACAAAAGCTCCTCTCTCAACATCTTCGCCTATCAAACAATTTGCTCCAATCCAGCAGTTGCTTCCTACTTTAACCCCTGGCATAAATGAGACCTGAACACCTGTTTTTACATTATCTCCCATTACGACCCCTAATTTTCTAACACTCTCGACCTTATCTCCTTTTATATTCACTTTAACAGGTTTGTCATCAAATCTAAGGTTGGCGGTTATTGTGTTACATCCAAAGTTGCAGTTTTCTCCGATTATGCTATCTCCAACATACGATAAGTGCGGTATTTTGGTATTTTTCATTATGATGCTTCCCTTAACTTCAGAAGAGTTTCCAACAAAGGTATTTTCCATTAAAACAGTATTTGGTCTTATATAAGCTAAAGGTCCCACTATGGCTCCTTTTTTAATTATTGCCGGTCCTTCTATTACACTATTTGCCTTTACGGTTGCTCCCTCTTCTATAATTACATTTCCTTCAACAACCACGTTTTTCCCGATTTCTCCCTTTATATTGGTTTTTATGTCTTTTAAAAAATAGGTATTTGCGTTTAATATATCCCAAGGTCTTCCAATGTCGTTCCAGTAACCGTTTAATTTAATGCCCTTTATTTTTTTATCCTTAACGAGCTCCTTTATGGCATCGGTTAATTCGACCTCTCCTCTTTCAGATGGTTTTATGTCCTTTAAAATCTCAAAAATTTCAGGTTCGAATTTGTAAATACCTGCATTTATTAAATTTGATTTTGGATTGTTTGGCTTTTCTTGGAGCTCGGTTATATTATTTTCATCATCAACAACTACCACACCAAAGTTTTTAGGATTTTCTACCTCTTTTAATGCCATGGCGTTCTTATGTTTTATAAAATCCTTTAAATCGTCTTCAAAAATAACGTCTCCATTTAAGACTAAAAAATCGTTATCAATAAAATCTTTTGCCATTAAAACAGCGTATCCAGTACCATCAAATCCCTTCTGCTCTATGAACTTGATTTTTCTATTTCCTTCAAAATATTTTATTATTGCTTCCTTTTTGTATTTAACGATTAAATAGATGTTATCAACAAAATCTTCAATTTTTTCAATAATCCATTCTAAAATAGGTTTTCCTGCAATTGGAATCATTGGTTTTGGTCTATTTTCTGTTAATGGCATCAATCTTGTCCCATTTCCTGCACACAAAATCACAGCATCCATTTAATCACCAAAATATAATGTATTTATTAGTTATTTATTAATTAAAGCTTTTTTTACCAAGTTCATACCTTTTTCTAGGAGCTCTTTTGCAAATTTATTATTCTTTGCCTCAACCCTAATTCTAACATAAGGTTCTGTTCCAGAAGGCCTTATCAATATCCAGCCATCTTCTAAACTAAACCTTACACCGTCTATGGTCTCAGGAGTTGTTTTAAATACTCCTTCTCCATTTTCAACAACATAATCCATAACCTTCTCCTTTTTCTCGTCCGGACAGTTTAATTTTTCCCTTAAATTTACATAGGATGGGACTTCGTCCATTATCTCGTATAATTTTTTATTGTAAAATTCCATCATTTCCAGGATTCTCAATCCAGAGAGTATTCCATCTGGTGTTAAATGCACATCCCTATGTATCCATGTTCCAGAAGGTTCTCCACCAAAAATAGCATCATATTTTTCAAGAGCTCCTGAGACTGCAACATCTCCAACCTTTGTTCTAATTACTTCAGCATTTAAATCACTTAAGTATTCTTCAATAGCCATTGATGCATCTATTGTTGTGATTATGATCTTTTTGCTTTTTTTGACTACGTTAGCTTCACAGAGGTACCTTGAAAATGCTGCCAACAACTTATCAAAATCTGTTAACCTACCTTTTTCATCTATTGCTATCATTCTATCGGCATCGCCGTCGTGAGCTATCCCTATGAAATCCCTGCCCTTACTATTCAGCCCGTTAATAATATCCATGGTTTCGATTAAGTTCTTTTTATTAGGTTCTGGCATCCTACCTATAAATCTACCATCTACATGAGAATTTAGGGATAAAGTCTTACATCCAACTTCAGTAAATAAATATGGAGAAACCAAACAGCCTGCAGAATTACCGCAATCCACAACAACGTTATGTTTTTTGTTTAAATCTATATTCTCCAAAATAAAATCCATGTATTTTTTAATGGCAGTTTCATCTTTCCAAACTTTACCAACACAGTTCCAATCTGCCCTTTTAAAATTCTCGTTAAAAACAATTTCTTCTATCTGACTTTCCTGCTCAGGTTTAAATGCAGTTCCATCTTTATTAAATAGTTTTATCCCGTTATATTCGGGGGGATTGTGGGATGCAGTAATCATGATTCCAGTATCATAATTTCTTGTTGAAAATCCTAGAACTGGCGTTGGAGCCATGCCTATTGTTGTTACTTCACATCCTCCATTTAGTAAACCGGTTATTAATGCACTTTCTATTAGTTGCCCGGTTGTTCTAGTATCCCGTCCAATTACAACGTTGTTAACTTTCTTTGATAACGCAAATCCTACTTCGTATGCAATTTTTGGGTCAAGGTTTTTCATCCTTATTCCCGAAGTTCCAAATAACTTCATTTTTCCACCTATAAATTAATGAATATTACTAATTATTAAATTAATCATACAAAATAAATCATAGTATATCTAAATAATACACCATATTGACCTCATGGACGACTATACTTAAGACATATAATCATATAATCATGTGCATAATACATATATAAATTTAAAAACAATTTATAATTATGCTATCTAAAGTACTTGAAAGAATCGAACGTAAATATGAACACGATGATAGTAAAATAAAATATTTTTCAGAGATATTAAATGAATTCTATAAGAACAGGGAATTTAATAATGAGTGTGAGAGCTCACTGGAGTATGTAGGATTATATAAAAAACATGATTTGTTGTTGTATGGGAAGAACTATCCGCTGTTTAAATCCATTCTGTACTTTAATGAAGTGCCATTATTTAAAAGCGAAACTCAGGCAATAGTTTTTTTAAAGAAAAACGGTTTTAATCCATCAAAAACTTATTTTGATTTAAAAGATTCTGAAAGGATTGAATTGGGAAATAAGCTAATGTATTTGATATTAAAAAAAGTCCCCAATGAATTTATTGATTATGTTCCTAAGCTAGTATTTGGGGATTGTTATTATTTAAAAAAATACAACATTGAACTTGAGGAGTATGTTTCAAAATTAAATGCATTATCAAAAATTAACGAACATGGGGAAATTGAAAAATCCATAGTTTATCAGAAACTGCCCGATGAGGATCTGGTTAAAAAATACAGGATGGATCTTGCAAAATCCATAAACCTATTTAATAAAATGTTGGAAGATAAGGAAATAAACCATACAACCATCGAGTATAATAATAAAAAATTTACCTGTCAGTATATTTATATCAAACAATCTATTTGGGATAGGATTAAAGGTTGGGTATTTGGCTCAATTAAAGCGGAGCACTATCCTGCCCTGGTGAATATTGCCTACTCAAATCCTAAGATTGATTATTTAAAACCGTTTTTTATACTTAATGAAGACGGATATAGAATAAATGTCTTTGCAAGGGTACCAAAACTCTTATATTTTAAATATAACTTAACTTTAAATCATATGAACTTGACTGGTAAACATACTTACTTTGGTTCTTGGAGTAATGAGCTTATGTATGAGTTTTTAGGGAAGGGGTGATTTTATGAAAAAATATTTTGAAGAAAGTGCTAGAGTTAAGTTAGACTTTATTACCAATAATGAAGATAATTTAAAAAAGTCTATTGAAATAATAACAAATGCTTTAAAAAATGGCAACAAGATTTTAATCTGTGGAAATGGGGGCAGTGCAGCAGATGCTCAGCATTTTGCCGCTGAAATAGTAGGTAGGTTTAAACTGGAAAGGAATGGATTTCCAGCAATAGCATTAACTACTGATACATCCATATTAACGGCAATTGGGAATGATTATGGGTTTGATAATATTTTTAAAAGACAGGTTGAAGCATTAGGTAATGAAGGAGATGTTTTAGTTGGAATTTCAACTAGCGGAAATTCAGAAAATGTTATAACCGCCATAGAACTTGCCAAAAAGATGGGAATTTATACAATTGGATTGTTGGGAAAATCAGGGGGAAAATTAAAGGACATTGTTGATTTACCATTGATTGTTCCATCAGATAATACTCCAAGAATACAGGAATGTCATTTAACAATATATCATATAATTTGTGAGGAAGTAGAAAAAAACTTAATGAAGTAATTGGGATAAAATGATAATCAAAAATAGAAAATTATTAAAAGATATTGTTTTGGAGTTAAAGAATCAAGGATGTAGGCTAGTGTTTACAAATGGATGTTTTGATATTATTCATAAGGGGCATGTCAGGTATTTAAATGATGCTAAAAAATTTGGAGATATTTTGATAGTAGGTATTAACTCCGATGAGTCAATTAAAAAAATAAAGGGAGATAAAAGACCCATCATCCCATTGGAATCAAGGGTTGAAGTTTTAGATAGTTTAAAACCTGTTGATTTTGTAGTTCCATTTGATGAAGAAACTCCTATAGAGTTGATAAAAATAATAAAACCCCATACTCATGTAAAAGGTGGGGATTATCGGGAAGAGGATTTACCTGAGGCAAAAATAATCAAAAGCTATGGTGGAGAAGTTAAAATAATTTCATTAGTTGAAGGTTTTTCTACAACAAATATTATAGAATGGATTTTAAAGAAATACAAAAAGGGATAGCATGATATGTATTTTGGGAGAGGTAATGCTCGATAAATACACCTATGGAAAAGTTGAGAGAATAAATCCTGAAGCTCCGGTTCCGGTGTTGAGTGTTGTTGAAGAAAAATATACCCTCGGCGGGGCAGGGAATGTTGCAAATAATGTAATGTCATTAAAACATAATGCATTTTTGTTGAGTGTCTGTAATAACGATTTATTTGGAGAATGCGTCAGAAAATTATGTGATGAGAATGGAATTAAGTACTTCTTTTTAACAGATGGGAGGCCCACAATCGTAAAACACAGATTTGTTGCTTTGGGATACAATCAACAACTCCTTAGGGTTGATCATGAGGAAAAAAACCCATTGGATGGTAAATATACTAAGGTTATTGTTAAAAAGATATTGGAGTTAAATCCCAAGATTTTAATTGTTTCAGATTATGCCAAGGGGCTTATAACTAAAAGTTTAATGGATAATATAATAAAACACTTCAAGGGAAAGATTTTAGTTGATCCAAAACCAAATAATATTAATCTTTACGAGAATGCCTATTTAATAAAACCAAATTTAAAAGAAACTTCCGAAATTCTTGAAAGGAGAATAGAAAATACAGATGAAGATGTGGAAAAAGCAGGTTTAGAACTGGTAAATGAATACAACACCAACGTTGTAATCACAAGAAGCGAGAAAGGTTCAACCTTAATAACAACTGACGAAGAGATTTATCACATTCCAACAAAGGCTAAGGAAGTTCACGATGTTTCAGGTGCTGGAGATACATATATTGCCACACTTGGTTATGCTTTGGATCATGGGTATGATTTAGTTGATGCTGTAAAGTTGGCAAATAAAGCGAGCTCAATAGTAGTTGGAAAAGTTGGAACTGCAACAGTTAGTTTGGAGGAGCTATTTGATGAATAAGGTAATATTTTTAGATAGGGATGGTGTTATCAATAAACGATTAATTGGGGATTATGTTAAAAAAATAGAAGAATTCGAACTATTGCCAAAGGTAAAAGATGCATTAATTGAATTTAAAAAAATGGGTTATTTGTTAATAGTAATTACCAATCAGCAGGGAATTGGAAAAGGTATCATGACTGAGGATGATTTAAGGGCGGTTCATAATTATATGCTAAAACTTCTTCCAGAGGTTGATGATATCTTTTACTGTCCACACTTGGATGGAACTTGCAGCTGTAGAAAACCTGGAAATGGCATGCTCTTAAAAGCCGAAGAAAAATGGAATATAGATTTCAATAAGAGTTGGATGATTGGGGATAGCGAGAGCGATATAATCTGTGGAAAGAGCGTAGGTTGTAAAACCATAAGAATATTACATGATGATAATGAGAAAACAGACGCAGATTTTATTGCTAAAAGTTTATTTGAATGTATAAATATTGTAGATGAATTAAAATAAATGATATTATTTAGGTGGAAAAATGAAATCTATTATCTTAGCAGGGGGAAGCGGAACTAGATTATGGCCGTTAAGCAGGGAATACTATCCAAAGCAGTTTTTAAAACTTAAGTTACGAAAACCTTCGGTTTTCGAATCCAGCTGGTTACGAAAATCAAAGATTTTCGAATCCAGTTGGAAATTCAAAAAATCCCTATTCCAAAAGACCTTTGAAAGAACCTTAAGTTTAACAGATAATACAAACGACATTTACGTAATCACAAATGAAAAGCATAAATTCATAGTTCTTGGGCAGATAGAGGAATTGGGATATGAATTCAACGAAGATAATATTTTAATTGAGCCAGTTGGGAGGAATACCCTTCCAGCTATCTATTATGGTGTAAAAGAAATTAAAAATCATGGAGACGATGTTGTAGGTGTTTTTCCATCCGATCAGTTGATCGATGATGAGGAAGAGTTTACGAATACAGTAAAAAAAGGCGAAATAGTAGCGGATAATCACATAGTAACATTTGGAATAAAACCCGATAAACCACATACCGGCTATGGTTATATAAATCCCTCCGAAAAGCTGGGGGATATCGGATATAAAGTTGAAGAATTCAAAGAAAAACCTAATTTAGAGGCCGCAAAAGAATACATAGAAAAAGGATACCTATGGAACAGCGGTATGTTTTTATTTAGAACCGATCTTTTTGAAGAAGAAGTTAAAAAACACTGCCCAGAAGTATATGAAGCATTTAACTCAGACGACATAAATGAAATTTACGAAAATGTCCCAGATATTTCAATAGATTATGGAATCATGGAAAAATCCAATAAAGTTGCCGTAGTACCCTTAAATATAAAGTGGAGTGATTTAGGTAGTTTTGATGCATTTTATGAAGAATTTGAGAAGGATAAAAATGGAAACGTCACATACGGTGAGAATGTTTTAATAGATTCTAAGAACAATTTAATAAACATCCATGATGGAAAACTGGTTTCTTTAATAGGGGTAGAAGATTTAATTGTCGTTGATACAAAAGATGCCTTATTAATATGCAAAAAAGAACACTCTCAAAAGGTTAAAGACGTTGTCAAAGAGTTAAAAGAGAAAAATGATGAAAGAACAAAATTCCATAAAAAGGTTCATAGACCTTGGGGCCACTATACAATTTTAGAAGAAGGTCAATTTTATAAGATAAAACGGATTACAGTTTTGCCGGAAAAGAAACTGAGCTACCAATTACATCATCATAGAAGTGAGCACTGGATAGTTGTTAAAGGTACGGCCAAAGTTGTTGTTGAAGGAGAGGAATATTTTGTTAGAAGCGGAGAAAGCACATTTGTTAAAAAACATAGATTGGAAAATCCTGGAAAGATACCTTTGGAAGTTATTGAGATACAGGCAGGAGAATATTTAGAGGAAGACGATATTGTAAGGTTTAATGATGAATGGGGGAGAGAATGAACATACTAATTGCTACAGAATATTTTCCTTCATCGGAAGAATGTGATGTAAAGGGCGGTGTTGAAGCAAGGGCATTCTATATAGCAAAAAATCTTGCAGAAAATCATAATGTGTATGTTATAACATCTTGGGAAGAAGGGTTGCCACAAAAAGATGAAATTTGTGGAATTAATGTAATAAGATGTGGAAAACAAAGGAAATACAGCCAGTGTGGAAGTTTTACCGAAAGGTTAAGTTTCATGAAAGAGGCCGTAAAAATTGGAAAAAAATTGGATGTTGATATTGTAGATGGGTACAATTTTATTACATATCCTGTAGCGTATAAGATATCGGAAAAATTAGGTATTCCAAGAATAGCTACATATCATGATGTTTGGCTTGGTGGGGAGTGGATAAAAAACATAGGATTTTTTGGAATATTTGGTGAAATTTTAGAGAGATACGTTCTCTCAAAAAAATGGGACAAATTTATTGCAGTAAGTGGATACACAAAGGAAAAATTAATAAGTGCTGGAATTGATGGAAACAATATAGAAATAGTTTATAATGGTGTTAATTTAGAAGAATATCAAAAAATAAAAGTCCCTAAGGAAAAAAATACCTTATGTTATGTGGGAAGATTGGTTAAATATAAAAAAGTTGATGATTTGATTAAGTTAGTAAATATTATTAAAACTGATTTTCCAGATGTAAAATTAAAAATTATTGGTACTGGTCCAGAAAAAGAAAACTTGGAGAAAATGGTTAAAAACTTACATTTAGAAGACAATGTTGAATTTTTAGGATTTGTTGAGAAACATGAGGATGTTCTAAAACATATTAAATCTTCAACTATTTTCTCACTACCAAGTACTGTTGAAGGATTTGGAATGGTAACTATAGAGAGTGTGGCATCTGAAACACCTTATGTAAACTCTGCCATTCCACCAACTATTGAAATTACTGAAAATGGAAAAGGCGGGTTGTTATTTGAACCTGAAAATGTTAGTGATTTAACCATTAAAATTAAAATGCTCTTAGAAGATAGGGAATTGTATTATAAAAAACAGCAAGAATGTTTAAAGCTGTCTAAAAAATACGACTGGAAGAAATTGGCCAGAAAAGTGGGAGATATATATTTGGATGTTTTAGGATGATAGGTATGCGAATAGCAATGATTATAGAAGCATGGAAACCTATTTGGGGAGGCGGACAAGCAGTTGCTTATGAAATAGGAAAAAGGTTAAGCGAAAATTATGATGTCAAAATTGATTTATTTGTTATGAATCTTGTTGGATATGAGGGGGATAATATAGAACAAATAAATGGAAATTTTAGGATTATTCATGTTGGCAAAAAAAGGACATGGTGCTTTAAGGATAGAATACTATGGACTTATGAGGTAATAAAAGAGATTTTAAATTATCATAAAAAGGAAAAATATGATTTGATTTACGCCCATGCATACTTACCAGGAATTCCAGCAAAGTTATTAAGTGTTACATTAAAAATACCTATATGTTATCATATTCATGGGGCGAATAATTTAGAGATTGGTAAAAGGAATTTAATATCCTTAGTAGAAAAAGTACTATTGACACAAATAAAGTATGATTTAGAATTTTCTGTTTCAAAGAATTTTTTAAAGTATAAAAATGTTAATAAAGTTAAATATATTCCAAATGGAGTCAATGTAGAAATTTTTGAGAAAGGTTATAAAAAATTTATAAACAACAAAAATAATAATGAATTTAAGATATTATTTGTTGGAAGGTTTGACAAAGTTAAAGGCTTGCATGTATTGATTAAAGCAATTGCCTCACTAAAAAACCATTTAATAAATAAAAATGCAAAATTTTATCTTGTTGGGTATGGGTATGATGAAGATAATTTAAAAAATTTAATTAAAAAATTTGATTTAGAAAATTTAATTGTATTTAGGGGAAAATTAGTAGGAGACGATTTGATAAAAGAATATGTTACATCAGATTTATTTGTTTTACCTTCGTTAAGTGAAGGTTTTCCATTAACAGTTTTAGAAGCATGGGCATGTAAATTACCAGTTTTAGTAACATCTGTTGGGGAATTGCAATATATTATAAAAGAAGATTATAATGGATGGCTCATTAGTCCAGGTAGTGCTAAAGAACTATCCGAAAAATTAAAATACGTTTTAAATTTAGATAGAAAAAAATTGGCTGAAGTTGGAGAAAATGGTCATGAATCAGTTAAAGAAAAATATAATTGGGATGAAATAATTAAAAACATATATGATGAACTGACTAAAGTCATAAGACCGTGAAAATATGCAAACATGTGGAAATAAATGTCCAGAAATTTCGGTTATAATGTCTATTTATAATGAACCAGAGGAATATTTAAGACGATCCATAGAATCCATCCTAAATCAAACATTTAAAGATTTTGAGTTTATCATTATATTGGATAATCCAAAAAATGAGATTGCAAGAAATATTATCGAAGAATATTCGCTAAAAGATGAAAGAATTATATCTGTAAAAAATGAAGAAAATATTGGGTTAACAAAATCTCTAAACAAAGGTCTTTCAATAGCTAAAGGGGAATTTATTGCAAGAATGGATGCAGATGATATAAGCCATCCAAAAAGATTTGAAAAACAAGTAAATTTCTTAAACAAAAATAATGAATACGAACTATGTGGAACAAAGGCGTATTTTATAGATGAAAATGGAAAAATATTAAAAAATATGAGTTTAACAATAAACAATAATTTAACAAGTTATGATGAGATTAAACAAAATATTGTAAAATATAATCCATTTATACACCCCTCATTAATGTTTAAAAAGCGGATTTTAAATAAAATTGGTTTATATGATGAAAACTTTAAGTTAGCACAGGATTATGATTTTTTATTAAGGGTTTGTAGTAAATATAAATGTTGTATCTTACCTGAAAAATTGATATATTATAGAGTAAATAAAAAAGGACTAAGTATTAGTAAATCAAAAATATCATCAAACTATGCCATAAAAGCAAAATATAATGCTGTTTTTAGGTATGGATATCCCAAATGTCACGCAATTTATTTGATAATTTCTTGTTTATCCCTCCTAATTCCACCGAAGGCTAAACAATATCTAATAAAATATATGGTGAAATAATGAAGATTTTAGGACTATTTTTCACAGAGGGGATTTCCGTAGAATTATGGCATAATAAAGGCATGTTTTTTAGGGAAAAATTAATTTACGAAAAATTATTGGAAAAGGGGGTATTAGACAAAATTTATTGGTTTTCCTATGGCGTTAATGATAAAAAATATGAAAAATATTTACATGAAGATATTGAAATAATCACAATGCCAAAAATTTTTAATTTTAGAGTTGGTAAATTGATATATTCTTTTTTAATGCCATTTATACAATACCGATACTTAAAAAAATGCAATATATTCAAAACAAATCAGATGTGGGGAAGTTGGACAGCGATTATAAGTAAAATAATATATAAAAAATCCTTAATTTTAAGGACTGGCTATACTATTAGTTTATTTTCATTAAAGGAAAATAAAAAAATACCATATTTTATAAATAAACTAATTGAAAAATTAGCCTATAAATTTGCAGATTTTTCAATTGTATCCTCTAATGAAGATTATAATTATGTGATAAAAAATTATGGCGTCAGAAATATAATTGTGAATCCAAATTACATTAACACGGATTTATTTAAACCCATGAATATTAAAAAAGAAAAAGATATTATTTTTGTAGGCAGGTTATCCAAACAAAAAAACATTTTTAATTTAATTAAGGCATTTAAAAGTTTAAATTATGACTTAGACATTTATGGCGATGGAGAATTAAAGGAAAAAATTGAAGAATTAATTAAAGATTTAAAACTTGACGATAAAGTAAAATTAAAGGGGACCGTTCCCAATTCAGAACTTCCATCCATATTAAATCAGTATAAAATTTATGTATTGCCTTCCTTTTACGAAGGCATGCCAAAAACTTTATTAGAGGCGATGGCATGTGGATTACCATGTTTAGGAACTGATGTAGAAGGAACGAGGGAAGTTATAATACATGGGGAAAATGGATGGTTAACAAATACCGATTTAGAAAGTATTAATAAGGGAATTGTAAAGTTAATGGAAGCTAAAAATCTTAGGAAAAAATTGGGTGAAAATGCAAGAAAAACTATTGAGGAAAAATATAGTTTAAAAAAAGTTGTTGATATGGAAATTGAAGTTTATGAAAATTTAATTTAACATATGGTGGGAATTATGAAAATTTATTATGATGTAAAAAATAATAGACTAATATATATTGGAAAAAAAGCATCACCAGATTATTGGGATAACCATTGGATAAAATATGACTTCAAAAAAATATACTCTAAAAAAATTCACCCATATGACTTCGTGGTTAGGTATACAAAAAAATTTTTACCCATTGGTAGCAGGATTTTGGAGGGAGGTTGTGGACTTGGACAAAATGTATACAAACTCCATAGAATAGGATATGATGTTGTTGGAGTCGATTATGCTGAAAAAACCATTAGTTTAATTAAATCAGAGTTTTCAGAATTAAATATTGTAAGAGGGGATGTTAGAAATTTACCATTTCCTGAGGATTATTTAGATGGTTACTGGTCAATCGGTGTAATTGAACACTTTTATGAAGGATATGATGAGATTATAAAAGAAATGTATCGGATTGTTAAAAAAGACGGATATGTTTTTATTACTTTTCCACATCTGTCTCTTTTGAGGAAAATTAAATCAAAATTAAATCTTTATCCCGTTTGGGAAGAAAATGATGCCCACTTAGAAAATTTCTATCAGTTTGCATTGGATGAAAACAAAGTAATTGAAGATTTTCATAAGTGTGGATTCAAGTTAATTGGGAGGCATTACTTAGATGGTATTAAAGGATTAAAAGATGAAATTAATATATTAAAACCAGTTTTGCAAAAGATGTATGATTCTAATAATTTGTCAGTTAAAATTGTTAGCATGATGATTTCAGTTTTGGTTTCAAGATTTGCTTCTCATTCAATATTATTAATATTTAAAAAAGAGTGATAATTATGGAAAAAATATTATCCAAGATAATGTTGAAATTAGGCGTATTTATGCATAATTTGGGGTACTCATTAATATCTAGTGCTGCAGTCCGATTAAATAATGGAATCCATCCAAAGCATGAAATTATGAATTATCATCAATTTTTTGTAGATAATATCTCAGAAAATGATGTGGTTTTAGATGTTGGTTGTGGGAATGGTTATCTTGCGTATGATGTTGCAAAAAAAGCAAAAAGAGTTATTGGAGTAGATATAAATAAAAAAAATATTGAATTTGCTAGAAATTATTACAGAAGAGAAAATTTGGAATTTATTATATGTGATGCTACAAAATACCCATTTAATGAAAGTTTTGATGTGATTATTTTAAGTAATGTTTTAGAGCATATTAAAAACAGAGTAGAGTTTTTAAAAAGATTGAAAAATATTGCACCTAAGTTTTTAATAAGAGTTCCGTTGATAACCCGAAGCTGGCATCCTGTTTATCTAAAAGAACTGGGTTGTGAATATAGGCTAGATGAAACACACTATATAGAATATATGGAAAAGGAATTTCTTGAAGAAATGGGAGGAGCAGGTTTAGGGGTTGAAAGTTATTATGTAAAGTGGGGGGAATTATATGCAATAATATTCAAGAAATAATTTTTGCTGCAACCTGGTGAGATTATGAAATTAGGTTTATTTGTTCCGACTTTTCATAAAGATTATAATAAAGTGCCAGCTTCCATATGGATAAGAGCATTTCAGATGAAAAAATACTATGAAAGATTAGGTGTGGAGGTACATATAAACAATTTTTTAAATAACTATGATGTAGTTATATATTACCGAGGCGTGAGCATCAAATCATATTATATCATTAAATTGTTAAAAAAAATAACAAAAAAAATTTACTGGGATCAATGTGTAAATTATTTTGAAAAACATAATTACAATACTAATATCCAAGTTAATGTTGCAAAAAAAATATCTTCAATTGTTGATGGGATTATCGTATCTACAAATTTTCTTAAAAATAAAGCAAAAAAATTAAATGAAAATGTATTTATCATGCCCGATCCCATCGATCTTGAAAAATTTAGGGTGACCAAAAGTGATATTAATTTTGATAATCCCAAATTTATCTGGTCTGGCGTTTCAAAAAAATCAGTTTTTTTAAATAAATATTCAAATGATATTTCGGGAAGAATCGTTCTTATTACTGATGAAAATATAAAAAATATGTCATTAAAATTTGGCCATGAATCTATTAAATGGACTTATCAAAATTTTGATAAGGATATATTAAGGGGAGATATCTGTCTTGCTCCAAGAGAGAATTTTAATAATCCATACGACCTTGGACATTCTTCTTTTAAGATTTTAGTTTTTGCTAGTGCTAATATGCCAATAATATGTAATAAACTACCTTCGTATGTTGAGTTATCTAAAATATATGGCGGTATAGAATTTTTAGAGGATAATAACAACGATATAAATCTATGTGTGGAAAACCTCAAAGAAAAAAAATTCAAGAATAATTTGGTAAAACAGGAATATTCTTGTGAAAAAATAGCAAAAAGTTTAATATATTACTTATATACTGAATTAGAAAACCAGGTGAATGATAATGAAAATACATATATTGCTAAAAATTGTTAATGGGCCTTATGGTGGCTCTCATCAATTTCTTAGAGCTTTGAAAAAATATTTTATAAAAAAAGGTGTTTATGAAGATGACCCCAAAAAAGCTGATATTATACTATTCAATAGTTGTCAAAATATGACTAAAACTGCAAAAATAAAATTGAAATATTTCAACAAAATTTTTGTTCATAGGATTGATGGACCAATAAGGCTATACAATAATATGTGTGATAAACGAGATTTAGTAACAAATATGGGAAATGAGTTGATAGCCGATGGAACAATATTTCAATCAAAATGGTCAAGAGAACAAAATTATGCATTAGGACTTAAAGAGAATAATTTTGAGACGATTATTATAAACACCCCTGATTCATCAATTTTTAATAGAGCTGGAAAGGTTTCTTCTGACGAGAATAGAAAAATAAGGTTAATTGCTACGAGTTGGTCACCTAATTGGAATAAGGGTTTTGATGCATACAAATGGTTAGATAATAATTTAGATTTCTCAAGGTATGAAATGACCTTTATCGGAAATTCACCAATAGAATTTAAAAATATAAAATGGATTAAACCACTACCAAGCGAAGAATTAGCAAAACAGTTGAAACAGCATGACATATACATAACTGCATCAAGAAAAGACACATGTTCCAATTCATTAATAGAAGCATTACATTGTGGTTTACCTGCAATTGCATATAATGATGGGGGCCATCCTGAAATTGTGGACAAAGGAGGGGAATTATTTAACGAACCAGAGGAAATTCCAAATTTAATAGAAAAAATAATATCAAATTATGATTATTATTCATCTAACATAAATTTACCAACATTGGATGAAGTTGGGGAACTGTATTACAAATTTATGAAAAATATTTATGAAAAAGTTGAAAGTGAAGAATATTCTCCAAAAAATTTCACATATTATGATTATTTAAAAATAAAATCAGTGGTATCTTATTGGAAATTTAGTGGCGTAATTTTTTCAATTAAAAATAAATTATAATGGGATAATTATGATAAAAAAATTGCAATATTATTTTTGGGCAACATATAGGAGAAAGATATTGGACAAATTACAAGAAAAATACAAACACTTATATGAAGGAATTGTATTGGATATTGGTGGTAGGGATAGGGGTTACTTTAAAAAACCCAAAAACAAAGTAAAAAAATGGATATTCGCGGATATTGTAAAAGAATATAATCCAGATATTGTATTAGATGTTTCCAATATGAAAAATATTGAAAATGAAAGTATCGACGTCATAAATGCCATAGAGTTGTTTGAACATGTGCTAGAAGTAGAAAAAGGATTGGATGAATGCTACCGAGTTTTAAAGAAGAAGGGTTTTTTAATAATTTCAGTACCATTTTTATATCAAATACATGCCGACCCTTATGATTTCCAAAGATGGACAGAAGATAAATGGCATATTGAGTTGGAAAAAAGAGGCTTTAAAATTGAAAAGATTGAAATCATGGGTAGATTTTTTACAGTTTTTGGAGATATGTTGAAGCTATTGATAAAATTCCTACCCTTTGGTATTAGGCATCTTTCCTATGTGTTGTTTCCAATTATTGATTTGATAGTTTTATTGGATAATTATGATGTAATAAAAAAACATGAAAAGTTAGGTAAATATCATGGAGGGTATTTTATAATTTGTAAAAAATAAGGGCAGTATAATAAGTGGTGATTTTTATGGATAACGGTGAAATTAAATTTAATAAATATAAAATTAGAGGGGCTGATTATCATTATAAACAAATAAATAAGAAGAACATATTTCGATTTAATGCATATGTTTATGCTAGATATTTAAATCACATAAACTTAATAAAAAAATATCTTAAAACTTTAAATTTTCCAAAAGATACCAAATTAAGAATATTGGATGTAGGCTGTGGTGATGGAGTTTTGCTTTATTTAATATCTAAAACTATTAAAGAGTACAATTTTGAATATTATGGGGTTGATTTGTCAGAAGAAGCCCTATCCATCGCTGCTAAAAAAATTCCTGATGGTAAATTTATAGTCTCAGAGGTATATAATATAAAATTGGATAGTGAATTTTTTGATATAATTATATCTTCAGATGTAATAGAGCATGTTAATCATCCTGAAAAAATGCTCGAAGAGATTCACCGACTCTCGAAAAATAATGCTTTAATAATAATAGGGACCCCTATTCGATATACTGAAACCCCACAAGACAGCATGCATTATCGTGAATATTATCCACAGGAGTTTAAAAACATGGCCGCTAAATATTTTAGTGTTATTGAGCTAGAAAAAACACACGATTTATTATATACTCTAGCTTATCAAAAAATAACAAAGTGTTTTTGGGTAAAACTGCCAATTTATAGGTATATTATAAATATAATGTCGTGTTTAGGTTTAAATCCTTTTTTATACAATAATAAACAATATAAAAATCAATTATTTTCTTACATGTGTTGTGTATGTGTAAAAAATTCCAAATAAATGCAGTAAAAACCATACAATCATAGATACATTAAAAGCAATAACTGCCCCTAGTAATCCATATTCATAAATAAAAAAAATATTAATTAGGATTTTTATTAAATAAAAAAATGGATTGATAAGAGATATTGCAAACTTATTTCTTTTTGCATAAAAATATATGCCCATGAATGATAATGGCATGGATAATAGAATAGTTATTACATATATTTTTGATAGGTATGAATATATGGCATATTTTTCTGTGAATAATAACAAATTAATATATGGTATACCCATATAATAAATAATAGAAATCAACAATATAGCCATGCTAAAATATATTAATTTATTTTGATGCATTTTTAGAATTTCAAAAAAATTTAACCGTGACATGGCCAATTTTGGTAATAATATTGAAGAAAAAGTTTTTAAAAAATCTTTTAGTTTTATCGCAATCACAGATGTTATGGCATATATTGCAAGTTCTTTTGGACCCAATAGACTACCCACTAATATTTTATCAATATTATTCGCAATAATTCCCAATATGTTTATTTTAGTTAAAAATAAACCATAGTCGATAACTTCTTTATCATCCTCTTTATTTTTAATATATTTTAAACTCCTCCAAAACCACAATACATTAAAAATTGAATATGATGCAAAATAAGCAATGATAATTGCTATTAAATTATCCCTAAAAAAGAAGACAATACTTATTGTGAATAATGTATTAATTATAGATTGTATTGAAGTATATTTTGCACTTAAATCAAATCGTTCTTTTCCCTGTAAGAAAGAATCCCAGGTATTTAGTGCATAAAAAAATGGAAAAAATATTCCTGATGTTAATAATGCTAAACCCAAGGTTTGAGACTCAGATATATAATAGTATCCACCAACTATTAAAAGTGTAGGGATTCCAATTAATGACCATAAAAATCTTATTTTCACAGCTTTAATATAACTTCCATCATATCCTCGAGCAACCGACTGAATTATTGAAGTATTAAGTCCAGTGATGGAAATAATAGAAATCATGGACATTATTGAAATTATGAATTGGTACTGTCCAAAAGTATCTTTTGATAAGAGTCGAGCAAAAGCAACAGATAATAATAACCCAGTCCCCATACCAATAATTTGACGAAATGTCATCCAAAAGCCATTTTTTAAAAAATAAGTGAAATCAAATCCAAATTTTTTACCGTATTTTTTAGATAAAATATAAATTTTATTTTGTAATTTTTTAAACATAATAATCTCCTTCAACAAATACTGGCGTGTTTATGGATACCTAATGTGTTCCACTAAATAATTCTCAACAGCCACTCTCTATTTTCCAAAAACCAATTACAAAATCTTTTTAAACCTTCTTCAATAGAAACTTTTGGATTATAATTTAATAATTTGCTGCTTTTATTTAAATCTGCATAAGTTCTCAAAACATCTCCGTCCTGCATAGGTAAAAAATTCTTTTCTGCTTCTTTGTTAAGATATTTTTCTATGAGCTCTATAAAATACATTAACTTAACAGGCTTAGAATTCCCTAAATTAAATACTTCAAAATCAAAATCCTTTTCAATGGATGATAAAATACCATCAACTATATCCGATATGTATGTAAAATCCCTTTCCATATTACCATAGTTGTAAACATCTATTGGATTTCCCAGTAAAATATTCTTTGCAAATTTGAAATAAGCCATATCTGGCCTTCCCCATTCACCATACACTGTAAAAAATCTCAATCCAACCATTTTAGTACCATACAAATGATGATAAGTATGTGCCATGAGCTCATTAGATTTTTTTGTTGCAGC
>JAALLQ010000016.1_pt1 | contig 62241 bp, 55 predicted proteins | sample 7245921 | NCBI WGS metagenome assembly JAALLQ01 (sample SAMN13049200, study PRJNA578106) | oil field metagenome | isolation source: filtered produced water from oil reservoir B7 | place: USA:offshore Texas | collected 2016 | reverse complement strand
GGTCGCAGAAATTCATTTTGAGGCCGGGTATGTTCCCGCCGATAAATCAGTTGATGCCTTTGCTCAGGCCAGTCGCTCGGTTGCAGAGCCGATCTTAGGACTTCCCGCCGCGCAGGTATCTGTGGCGCGGTTGCTGGCCCAATTGTTCAAAATTACCGAAACCTTTGGTATGGAGACCCAGCCACAGTTGCTGGTGCTGCAAAAAACCATGCTAACGGCGGAAGGTGTGGGGCGAAGCTTATGCCCGGATGTAAATTTCTGGGAGTTGGCCCGTCCGTTGATTGAAGACTGGATGGCGCTGAATGTATCCGCTCCGGCACGGGTGAAACGCACGTTGGAAGATACTTTGCACGCGGCTGCGGCCTTACCCAATCTGGTTAGGAAGGCAGAGCGCATTACCAACCAATTCACGGAAAACGGTCTGAAATTGCATCCCGATACGGTGCGCAGCCTGATGCACAAACGCCGATCTTCGTCTTTGCAGGCATGGCTGCCGTGGCTGCTGGTGATTGTGCTTTTGGTGCTGTTCCTTGCGGACTGAATGTCCTTCAGACTGATGTATGGAAATAAAAAAAGCCGGGGCCATTTGGTCCCGGCTTTTTGTATCATGAGGTTCACACGTCTTATTTCGGGATTGAACCGATGACGCCTTCGACGAAGAAGTCCATGCCCAGCAACTGTGCATCAGTCATGGTTTCGCCTTCTTTCACCACAACTTTACCGTTTTGATCTTTGATCGGGCCTTGGAACGGGTGCAGCTTGTGCGTGCGGATTTGTTCGACCACAGCCAGCGTTTCGTTTTTCACGGCTTCCGGGGCAGCCGGATTGAAGTCAGCCAGAACGACCATTTCATCATCAAAGCCGTGCCATGTGTCGGAGCTTTCCCAAGTTCCATCCAGCACCATTTGTACGCGACGGATGTAGTAGGGGGACCAGTCATCAACAATGGCGGTCAGGTGGGATTTCGGACCGAATTTGGACATGTCGGAAGCTTGACCAATAGCCCAGATACCTTTTTCTTCAGCAGCCTGAACCGGAGCAGCAGAATCCGTATGTTGGGCCATGACGTCAACGCCTTGTGCCATCAGTGCTTCGGCAGCTTCGCGTTCTTTACCCGGGTCATACCATGTGTTGGCCCATACTACGCTGAGGGTAACGTCTGGGTTCACGGAACGGGCACCCAGCAGATAGGCGTTGGCACCGCGTACCACTTCCGGGATCGGGAATGCGCCGATGTAGCCGAGTTTGTTGCTTTTGGTCAGGCGAGCAGCGGCAACGCCGGAAGCATAGCGAGCTTCATAGAAACGAGCCATGTACGTGGACAGGTTTTTGTCACGTTTATAGCCAGTTGCGTGTTCGAACTTCACTTTCGGGAAGCGTTTGGCAACTTTGACCGTCGGGTTCATGAAACCGAAAGAGGTGGAGAAAATCAGGTCATGACCGGTGGCTGCAAGCTTGCGGATGACGCGTTCGGCATCGGCACCTTCCGGCACGTTTTCAACGAAAGTGGTTTTCACTTTGTCGCCAAAGTGTTTTTCCACAGCCAGACGGCCTTCGTTGTGCTGATAGGAATAGCCGTGATCCCCAATCGGGCCCACGTAGACAAAACCGACTTTCAACGGATCAGCCGCTTGTGCAGTACCGACCATAGCACTGAAAGCCAACCCGAACGCGGCAGCCAGTGTCGTGCGACGAGTCATCGCCATGTGTCATCTCCTCAAGTAACGTTGCCGGCCTCTGGCGTTGACATGTCGCCGAGCCGTCCGGTCATCAGCGACCGGAGTGGAAAACTTTGCCCAGGCAAGCCGGGGCGTTCAACTTGATCTTGGTTTCGTCCCGAGAGATCAGGACCAGCACAATAATTGTCGCCAAGTACGGCAACATTGCCATAATTTGTGAGGGAACTGGAACCCCCCAATTTTGTGCATGCAGTTGCAGGATTGTCACGCCACCAAACAGGTAGGCACCCAGCAGCGCACGGGCCGGACGCCATGTGGCGAACACCACCAGCGCCAATGCAATCCATCCCCGGCCTGAGGACATGTTTTCAACCCACATCGGGGTATAGGCCAGTGACAGGTATGCTCCGGCAAGGCCACACATAGCACCGCCAAACATGACGGCAAAGCAACGGACCTTCAGGACGCCATAGCCAATGGCGTGGGCTGCGTCGTGGTTTTCCCCGACTGCGCGCAAAATCAACCCGATCCGAGAACGGAATAAGACCCACGATACCGCCACCACAGACAAAATAGAGATGTAAACCAGAATGTCGTGGGCAAACAGTCCCTGACCGATCAACGGAATATCCGACAACAGCGGGATTTCCAGTGCGGGCAACGGTTGAACCGGGGTGCCGACCAGATTTTTGCCGACAAAGGCGCTGAGGCCAACGCCGAAAATGGTCAGAGCCAGTCCGCAGGCCACCTGATTGGCACGTAGGCCAAGGGCCAGAAATGCGAACAACAGCGACATCATAACGCCGACCAGCATGCCAACGGCAATCGCCAGGGTATAGCCAAGGCCAAAGTGAGCCGCGCCAAATGCAGATACGGCCCCCATCAGCATCATACCTTCGATGCCAAGATTCAAGACCCCGGCGCGTTCGGTGATCAATTCACCAATGGCGGCAAACACCAGCGGCGTTGCGGCGCGCACCATAGCGGCAAGGATGGCTGTCCAAGTTGCCAGTTCTGCTTCGCTCATTATGCGGCCTCCACGCGACGAGTACGGCGGTCAAAACGAATCCGATATCGGATCAGAACGTCAGCCGCCAACAGGAAAAACAGAATCATGCCTTGGAACACTTGCGTTACAGCCAGTGGAATGCCAAGCCCGATTTGGGTGTTGTCACCGCCCATATAAGTTTGGGCCAGCAATAGGGACGCAAGGATGATGCCCACCGGATGCAACCGCCCAAGGAAAGCGGCAATAATTGCGGTATAGCCATAACCGGGGGAGACCGTCGGGACCAATTGTCCGATGGGTCCACAGATTTCCATGGCTCCGGCAAGTCCTGCCAGTGCGCCTGCGTACATCAGGGAAAACCAGATAGCCCGGTTGGTGCCAAACCCTGCGTAGCTGCCTGCCGCCGGGGTCATGCCAATCACTTTGATCTGGAAACCAAGGAACGTCCGGGAGACGATAATCCAACTGATGACCGCTGCGACTGGGGCCAACAGTGCCCCCACATGCAGGCGGGTATCTTCCATCAGGGCAGGAAGCAGGGCAGAATCCGTGAACATGCGGCTTTCCGGGAAGTTGTATCCTTCCGGTGAACGCCATGGACCGTGAACCAACCAGCTTAGGAACAGGACGGCTACATAGTTCAGCATCAAGCTGGTCAGGATTTCATTGGCGTGAAAGCGAGTGCGCAAAAAGGCAGGAACCGCCGCATAGAGGCTGCCGCCGATCATACCCATGATCAGGACCAGCGGCATAACCCAGAAGCCTTCAACTTCATACAGGGCAAGGGCTGTCCCACCGGCAAAGACCGCGCCCATCACCAATTGGCCCTCTGCACCAATGTTCCAGACATTGCCCCGGAAGCCGACGGCGAGGGCAACGGCGATTAACGCCAGCGGCGTTGCCTTTAGCAACCATTCACTGATCCCATACATGGAACTGATCGGTTCAATGAAGAACATGTGCAGCGCGCCGAACGGTTCAAAGCCCAGTGCTGCAAACAGGATGCCCCCGGCAACCACCGTGGCGGCAATCGCCAGAAGTGGGGCAACAAACACCATAAGCCGTGACGGCTCGGCACGATTTTCAAGCCGAAGCAACATGCGCCTAGGCCTCCGTACTATCGATGTGGAAGACGCCGCCCATCAGCATGCCGATTTGTTCGACGCTTTGGGCTTGGGTCGGCTGGGCATCGGACAGGCGACCATGACAGATCACCGCGATGCGGTCACAAATGGCAAACAATTCATCCAGATCCTGCGAGACCACCAAAACCGCAGCCCCGGATTCAGCAAGGGCAATCAAGTCCTTATGAATGGCAGCCGCAGCCCCGGCATCAACGCCCCATGTGGGTTGGGCGACGATCAACAGGGTCGGATTTTGCATGATCTCGCGACCGACGATGAATTTCTGCAGGTTGCCACCGGACAGGCTGCGTGCCGCAGCTTGTGGCCCCCCGGCGACCACGTTAAAGGTGTTGATGACCTTTTCGGCAAATTTGCGGGCACTGGAAAACCGGATCAGGCCGCGGCGGGTCATTCCCGGTGTGCGGTGGGCAGACAATAGGGCGTTGTCCGCCAAGGTCATGTCCGGCACTGCGCCACGTCCAAGCCGTTCTTCCGGCACAAACCCCATGCCCAGATCGCGGCGTCGGCGTGGCCCCATGTGACCAACAGGTTTGCCATCAATACGAACGGCGTCTTCTTGGCTGATAAGAACCTCGCCGGATAGGGCAGACATCAGTTCTGCTTGCCCGTTTCCTGCGACCCCGGCAATGCCGAAGATTTCTCCGGCATGGACTTTGAAACTGACGCCGTCAAGGGCAGTTGAAAACGGCATGAGTGGCGCAACGGACAGATTTTTAACCACCAATCGCGCTTCGCCTACGGTGGTGTCGGTGGCATCCATATCGCGCACCGGCTTTGCCAAGTCTGCGCCAATCATCATCTTTGCCAGCGATGCTGAGGTTTCTTGCCGTGGATCACACGCGCCGGAGACTTTGCCGCCTCGCAACACTGTGGCTTCCTCGCAGATGGCGCGGATTTCTTCAAGTTTGTGGCTGATGTAAAGGATACTGCACCCTTCGGAAACCAAAAGCCGCAGGGTATCGAACAGGGTTTCTGCTTCTTGTGGGGTAAGAACCGAGGTCGGCTCATCCATAATCAACAGCTTGGGATTCTGTAACAGACAGCGCACAATTTCCACCCGCTGCCGTTCCCCTACCGAAAGATCACAGATTCGTCGCTCTGGGTCCAAAGCCAGACCATACCGTTTGGAGACTTTGGCAACCCGTGCCGCCAACTCCGGCAACGGTGATGTATCTCCGGTACCAAGGGCGACGTTTTCAGTAACGGTCATGGATTCGAACAGGGAAAAGTGCTGGAACACCATGCCGATGCCCATGGCGCGTGCCGCCGCAGGATTGGGGATGGTGGTTGGCTTGCCTTCCCACAGGATTTCACCCCTATCGGCTTGCAGAACGCCATACACGGTTTTGACCAGCGTGCTTTTCCCGGCTCCGTTTTCGCCGAGTAGAGCATGGCAGGTGCCGGGGCGAATCCGCAGATCAATGGAATCATTGGCGAGACAGCCCGGATACTGTTTGGTAATGCCGCGCAGTTCCAACCGATATGGGCCGTCTGCCGTATCCTGTGCGTCTGAATTGTGTTCGTTCAAAGCAGGTGATCCCTAAAGTCTGGGCGTTTTCGCATTGTCGAATGCTGTTGACTGTCTCAACGTATGGGACAGTTTGGAATAAAGAGTTTGCAGGTTAATACACATGCTCGCACTTGTTTTCCAGCATATCAGTAACGAACACCCCGGTTCTTTTCGAAAAATCATAACTGCTGATGGTAGTCGTCAGGGTTCGGTTACAGAAAATCTTGGGTAAATTATAGTGAATACAAAGGGTTGAGGTGTTTTCTTTGGGCGTGACCGAGTCTGTGGATTTTTGACAGGGGTGATTGCAAAATCCGGTTTGTGGATGGCGACTCCGTTCTTTTCCGTTTCCCAAAACGATTCAGTGTGTGCGGTGTAGAGGTTCAAAGCCACGGTTCCCCATCAGGCAAAACAGTTTTGGGATAGTTCCTGCCCGTGATTATCCTCGGGAGAGACCGGATAAAGTCGGATTAGGCAAGGTTTTGGCAGAAACGGGTCTTCTTTTTGGTGTTGATACGCACAAAATAGGAAGCACAACACACGCATACCCCATTTACTCCCGAGGACTTGTTATGAACTTCGATTATTACATCCCGACCAAAATCCTGTTTGGTGCCGGCAAGCTCAATCAGTTGGCAAAGGAACAGTTGCCGGGGACTAAGGCATTGATTGTTATCTCCAACGGTACGTCCATGCGCAAATATGGCTATCTGGACCGTTTGCAGGCTCTGCTGGCAGAGCAAGGTATCCAATCCGTGGTTTATGATAAAATTCTGCCCAATCCGATTAAAGATCACGTTATGGAAGGTGCCGCGGTTGCCAAAGACAATGGCTGTGACTTTGTCATTGGTCTGGGTGGCGGGTCATCCATGGATTCGGCGAAGTCCATTGCGGTGATGGCAAAAAATCCGGGTGACTATTGGGATTACATCAGCGGTGGTTCCGGTAAGGGGCAAGCCGTACAAAATGGGGCCTTGCCGATCGTGTGCATTACCACGACCGCAGGCACCGGGACTGAAGCTGACCCATGGGCCGTCATCACCCATGGTGAAGAAAAAATCGGTTTTGGCAATCCGGCTTGTACGTTCCCAGTCCTGTCGGTGGTTGACCCGGAATTGATGACTTCGGTTCCGGCGCATTTAACTGCGTATCAGGGCTTTGATGCGTTTTTCCATGCAGCGGAAGGATTCATTGCAACGGTAGCCAATCCGATCAGTGACATTTACGCTCTGGAAAGCATGCGCTTGATCGCCACATATCTGCCGCGTGCAGTGACGGACGGGGCCGATATCGAAGCCCGTGGCTATGTGGCTTTGGCAAATACTTTGTCCGGCATGGTGGAAAGCACATCCTGCTGTATTTCCGAACATTCGTTGGAGCACGCATTAAGTGCCTATCACCATGAACTGCCCCATGGCGCAGGCTTGATTATGCTGTCGGAGGCATATTTCAGCCACTTTGCAGATAAAGCATCAGCCCGGTTCGCCCGGATGGCAGCAGCCATGGGGGGTGATGACTTTGTGGCCGAGTTGGTAAAGCTGCAGGAGGCCTGCAACGTTCGCGGCCTGAAAATGTCGGATTACGGTATTACGGAGGCTGAACTGCCGCAGGTGGCTAAGAATGCTCGTGAGACCATGGGCTTTTTATACAGCTTCGATCCGGTGGCGCTGAGTGATGATGATGCGCTGTCCATATTGCGTGCATCGTACAAATAGAGAGGTCGGACATGAGCCAACTGGCGAAACTGCTGCGTCAGTTCGATCTGGCAGAGGGGTTTAATGCAACGCCTCTGCCGGGTGTCCGCTTGTTCAAGGTCTGTCAGCATCAACCGCGCGCGCCGTTAACCTATGATCCCGGTGTGTGCATCGTCGCCCAAGGTGAAAAGGTCGGGTACATCGGTGACCGGACCTTTCGCTATGATGCGGATAATTACCTTTTGGTTTCGGTCACCATGCCATTCGAATGCGAGACATTCGCCAGCCCGGAAAACCCGTTGTATGGCATGTATATTGATGTGGATCGGGCGATGCTGCGCGACATCATCCGTGCCGCAGCAGATACACAGTCAATGCCGGAAGCAATGACGAACCCACAGGCTTTTGCCATTGGCCCCGCCCCATTGGAGAGCCAAATGCGGGATGTTCTGTGTCGTTTGGTGCAGGCCTTGGCATCGGATCTGGAAGCCAGAGTGCTGGGTGCAGGACTGCTGCGGGAGGTTCTGTTGCGGGTGCTGATGGGGCCGCAAGCCCCGGCACTGTATGCGCTCGCTACGCAAGATAGCCAATTTTCTCGTCTTGTCGATGTGCTGCGGTTGATGCAAGAGGATTTTACGGAACATCTGGATATTGATTGCCTTGCCAGTCATGCCCGAATGAGCCCATCCGCATTTCATCGTGCATTTCGTGATATGACTAATGAGTCTCCGGTCCAGTATTTGAAGAAAATCCGTCTGAACAGGGCGCGGGATTATATGGTGCAGGACGGGATGAAGGCGTATATGGCGGCAGAGCGGGTCGGATACGAAAGCGCATCCCAGTTCAGTCGGGAATTTAAACGCCATTTCGGCGTTAGCCCTTCTGCATTACTGCGGTGATGGGTTTTTCACAAAAAAAGCGGCAGCCTCATTAAAGAAGCTGCCGTTAAGTTTGTGAGGGTTAACCCGGCGGCCGAACTTGCCGGAGAGACCCTCCATAAGGAACAGGGGAAATAGCAGTCCCTGATGGACTGCTCCGGCGACGTTCCCTCGCCGGACGACCACATAATTCGGTCACGGTCAGCCCACAGGGCCAAAAAAAATCAGGACAAGCAAAATAGCCGAACCTGTTTCGTGCGCTGGTGTTGGAACTTTCGGGAATGCAATGCATATCCTTAAGGATACCGACAACCGTGACCACACACTTACCGTGCGTCACAAACGGTGTCCCGCGCTACAGGCAACTCCCGACCTGATGGACATGACGCATGCAACGGCAGGTCTCCTGACTTACGGGTCATTGCCTCTGATTCTCCTTCCCGGGGGTATGTGCTTGAAGTACACCCCAGTGGCTTATGAACCATGGCTCGCCGTTTACAGTTGCGGGAACAGCGCCGGACTTCCACCGGCTTCCCTCTTTGGTTCCAAACGGAACCTGATCCCAATTAAGGGACCGCTGCATAGGGGCGAAGTGTAACGTGCAATGGCAACAGGTCAAGCCGTTTTGTGTGACAATCTGCAAATTGCATGTTGCAGATTGCAAAATGTGGCGGTGTTCCCGGCCCCGTAATTCCGCCCCCAAAGGCTGCCGAAGGTGCGCGATCTGCAATCTATTATTATTTATAAAATGGAAAACAAAGGGTTAGCGAAAAAAACAAACGGGAGCGTCTGTCAACTCACGGAATTGGCACAAAGGTTGCTGAGGTATGGGGGATAGGACCCCTCGGAAGGAGACAGACCATGTACAAAACAAAAGATAAAATCGAAATGGTCAACACTGCTATTCATGACGCCAACAAGGCCGCAAAAGATGCGCGAGTCCAGTTGCAAAGTACGGATGATTTGTTGCAAGCAACGCAAAATCATTTGGATGGGATTGATGACAGCAATTCACGTATTGCAGCATCGGTACAACGTATTCAGGACACGTCCACCACATTTCGTGCTGCCGAAGCACGTTTGACCTTTGAACATGCCCGCCTGAAACGTGCATGCCGCAATATTCGCAGCAGCCTTGATGATCTGCGGGAATCCCGGAACGATTTGCGCCAAAAACAAGAGCAAAGCCGCAAGGTCTTGGTGTTTTCCGGCATGACGACGGATTTGATCGAACGGATCGAAGAAAACATGCGCCTTGGTTTGCCGGTGGATGATTTGATTGCGGAAGGCATGGACCTGAGTGCGCGCCATAAGGCCAGCCGTTAAATCTGGAATACAGCCTATGGACATAGCGGCGGCTATGCCCATCTCGTAATAAGAGAGTCATCATTGCTGCCGTATTTATGATGGAAGGAAGATATTATGAAGTATCTGAGCAACTTATCGATTTCAAAGAAGCTCGTCATCTTTCTTGCTGTCAGTTGTGTCGCCATTTTTGCCATGCTGACCTATACCTTGGTGATCTACCGGGCCACTTTGGTCAGTGAGCGGCAGCATGAAGTCGTGCAGTTGGTGGATACCGCTGCATCCGTGTTTGTGCGATATGAAAAAATGGCAGCCGACGGCAAGATTTCTTCGGAAGATGCGCATGAGCGTGCCCTTGCTGCTGTTGAGGCTTTGCGCTACGGGCAAGATGGCTATTTCTGGGTGCAGGATACCGATATCAAAATGGTCATGCATCCGATCAAGCCCAGCCTGAATGGCAAGGAGCTGAAGGATATCAAGGACGCCGATGGCCTCAATCTGTTTGTCGCGATGAATGACGTAGTTCGCGAGAATAATGGTGCGGGCTTTGTCAATTACATGTGGCCGATGCCGGGGCAGGATGAACCGGCGCCGAAATTGTCGTACGTGAAGCAAATTGCCGGAACCAATCTGATCGTTGGTACGGGCATTTATATCGATCATATCAATCGATTGATGATGGAAAAATCAGTTGAGTTTGTCCTGTATGGTATTGCTGTGCTTGCCATCTTGCTGCTGGTTAGCCGCTTTATCGGGAAGGATATAACTTCTGCCATTACGCGTTTGGTTTCCGATACGGATACCTTAGCGGAGGGTAATATCGAGCATTCCATTTCCGCATCGGAACGGCAGGACGAAGTCGGGGCAATGGCACGATCACTGATGGTTTTTCAGCAAAACCTGAAAAATGCCCAATTGCGTGAGGCCGAAGCAAAAGAAGAAGCTGACCGCGCTCGCAAGCAAGCCTTGAATGAATTGGCGGACTCTTTGGAAGCCGATGTGGTTAGCATCATTGATGTGGTGGCGCAAAGTTCATATGCCATGCAGGAAACCGCGACCAGTATGACCCACGCCGCGGGAATGACGTCAGAGCAAACAACGATTGTTGCCAGTGCGTCGACTCAGGCCTCACAGAATGTACAGAACGTGGCTGCGGCGGCGGAGGAACTCTATAACTCCATCACCGAAATCTCTCGGCAGGTCTCCCAGTCGACGGAAGTTGCCAATCTGGCGTCGCTGCAAATCAACGCAGCCCGTGAGAAAGTCACGGCCCTGAATGAAGCTGCGGCAGAAATCAGCAATGTGGTGGAATTGATTACGGATATTGCCGATCAAACCAATCTGTTGGCTCTGAACGCGACCATTGAAGCCGCCCGTGCCGGAGATGCGGGGAAAGGGTTCGCGGTTGTGGCTGGTGAAGTGAAAAATCTGGCGAACCAAACCGCCCGTGCAACTGGGGAAATCAGTGCACAAATCCGGCGGATTCAGGATGAAACTGAATCAACGGTTCAGGCCATTGTTGAAGTGTCTGAAGTGATAAGCAATCTGGATGCTATTTCCTCATCCATTGCTTCGGCGGTGGAGGAACAAGGCGCGGCAACACAGGAAATTGCCCGCAACGTTCAGGAAGCCTCTGATGGTACGGATGAAGTAAACCGCAGCATCGAAAATGTGGCGACGGTGGCTCAGGAAAGTGGGGCTTCTGCGGGAACGGTGGTTGAAGCGTCGGCAGACGTGGCGGCTAAAACCGAGGAATTGCGCAATGTTGTGCAGCGTTTCCTGCAAAATATCCGTTCCGCCTGATATCGCATATCACTATGCAAATGCAAACAGCGGGCACCGTCAGGTGTCCGCTGTTTGGTTTGAAACAAGCAGGCGTCAGTCTTTGTCCAGAATCGCTTCCAGTGCATGCACGTCAGTCACGGTGACCCGGCTGCGTTGCAGGTCGATCCATCCAGCCTGAACCCATGCTTGCAATTGCTTATTCACGCTTTCGCGGGTTGTTGCCATCATGTGCGCCAGCTCCTGTTGGGACAGGCGTAGGCCAATGACAATGCCGCCGTTAACGGCCTGACCATAAGTCGCGACAAGGCGTAGCAGGTGCTTTGCCAGCCGTTGTTCCAGCGGCAGAAAAGCTGCGTCTTCCAACATTTCGCTGGTATTGCGCACCCGCTGACAGAGCAGATGGATAATATGCAGGGCAAGACGGCCTTCCGCTTCGATCAGTGGGATGAAGTCGCGGCGGTGGATGACCAAAAGCTCACAAGCAGTCATGGCTTCGGCATCTGCAGTTCGGGGCAGTTCATCCAAAAGCGCGATTTCGCCAAAAAACTGGCCTTCACGGAACAGGTTAAGGGTGACTTCCTTCCCCTCAGGGGATGTGGTGTAAACCTTGAGGCGACCGGATAAAACTCCGAACAGGCGGTCGCCCGGATCACCTTTTTGGAACAAGGTCTCTCCGCGTCCCAATCGCCGGGTTGAGGCAACGTTCAGAACCTGATCCAATATTTCCGGGGCCAGACCGTCGAATATAGGGCTGTTTTGAAGAAAGTCCCGTTTGATATCCGTCATGGATGTTCCTTCTGCAAATGTTGCGTGATCAGGCTCCGGCCAAGGCCATGCCCTCGATGCAAACCGTTGGCGTATCCATCCCGTATCGGTATTGCCAGTCACTGGCTGGTGTCAGGTTGGCAAACATATCTTGAAGCCGCCCGGCAATGGTGACTTCGCTGACCGGATGGGTCAATTCCCCGTTTTCGATCCAGAATCCGGCGGCACCGCGGGAATAATCACCAGTAACACCGTTGACGCCCATGCCGATCAGTTCCGTAACATACAGGCCGCGCTTGATGCCGGCGATCATGTCATCGGGTGAGGTGCTGCCCGGCATTAAGGCGAGATTGGTCACGGACGGGGACGGGGCAGAGCAAATGCCGCGCCCGGCATGCCCGGTCGGTTGCAGCCCCAATTGTCGTGCCGACCGCAAGTCCAGCAGCCACGATGTCAGAATTCCGTTGTCAATCAAGGCGCGTGGCTGTGGTTGCAGGCCTTCTGCATCGCATGGGCGGGAGCGCAAGCCGCGCCGGACCAAAGGGTCTTCCATGATGGTGATGCCGGGGGCAAAGACCGGAGTATCCATGGCACGGGCAAGGAAACTGGTGCCGCGGGCAATGGATGCACCGTTGATGGCTCCGATAAAGTGGCCCAGCAAGGACCGGGCCACGCGCGGGGCAAAGACCACCGGGACCGATGCGGATGGAACCTTACGTGCGCCAAGGCGTTTGACTGCGCGTTCCCCGGCAGCTTTGCCAAGCTTGGCAGCGTCTTCCAGATCGTCGTAATACACCGCAACGGACATGTCGTAATCGCGTTCCAGTCCATCAGCCATTGTGCCCGCCAAGACCGAGACGGATAAAGACCCGTGCGTGGTGGCATAGCTGCGGGCAAACCCGTTGGAGGCCGCCAGTGCGATCATGGATCGAGAGAATGCAGCATCGCTGCCTTCCGTATTGGAAACTCCGGGAATATCAAGGGCGGCAGCTTCCGCCATTTTGGCATCGGCAATCAGAGTATCTTCACTTGGGTCATTCGGGTCTGCCAAGTCACAATCCGGCAACTCTCCGGTCATCAATTGTTCAGGGTCTGCCAGACCGACGAAGGGGTCTTCGGGCATGACTTTTGCCATGTCGACAGCCCGCTGTGCCAATTCCCGCAGGGAGTCATCGGACAGGTTAGATGTAGAAACCATTGCAGCCCGTTTGCCGCAAAAAACCCGCAGGCCAAGTTCGGCTGCTTCCGCACGTTCCAGTTTTTCAAGTTCGCCCTTGCGAATGGAGAGGGAAACAGCTTTCCCATCGCTGATTAGGGCATCGGCAGCATCGGCTCCGGCTTGACGGGCCATGGACAGGACCCGGTCAAGATGGTTAAGCGCTTGCTCCGTCATGAGACTATACCTTTTTGTTTTTTCCAAATGGATTGACCGCTGCCCGGCAAACCGTAATCCGCCCACTTGCGATCAACGCGATCAATAATGTCATCGGTCATGCACAGGGCTTTTCCCCATTCCCGTTTGGTTTCCGGGGGCAGCTTGTTCGTAGCATCCAAGCCCATTTTGCCGCCAAGGCCGGAGTCAGGAGAGGCAAAGTCCAGATAGTCAATCGGAGTGTTTTCTACCAGCGTTGTATCCCGGACCGGGTCCATGCGCGTGGAAATCGCCCACATCACATCTTTCCAGTCGCGGACGTTGATGTCGTCGTCGACCACAATCACGAACTTTGTGTACAGGAATTGCCGCAGGAATGACCAGATCCCCATCATGACACGTTTGCCGTGTCCGGGATAGGCTTTGCGAATGGAAACCACGCCAATGCGATAGGAACAGCCCTCTGGCGGCAGCCAAAAGTCGACGATTTCCGGGAACTGTTGTTGCAGTAAGGGGATAAAGACCTCGTTCAGGGCTTCCCCCAAGACACTGGGCTCATCCGGCGGGCGTCCGGTGAAGGTGGACAGGTAAATCGGGTGTTTGCGGCGGGTGATGGCGCTGATCTTGAAGACCGGGAATTGTTCCACGTTGTTGTAATAGCCGGTATGGTCGCCATAGGGACCTTCGTCACCAAAGGAATCCAGAAGCACATGTCCTTCCAGTACGATTTCAGCCGAGGCTGGGACCTTCAAAGGAACGGTTTTGCAGGCGACAAGCTCCACCGGTTTGCCGCGCAGTAATCCGGCAAATTGATATTCTGATAAGGTATCGGGAACCGGAGTCACCGCAGCAACAATCGTGCCGGGGTCGGCCCCAATTACCACGGCCACCGGCATAGGCTCGGGGGTGCCGCTATTTTTCCAGTTACGGTAATGCTGGGCCCCGCCGCGGTGCTTAAGCCAGCGCATTAGGGTGGTGTCTTTTCCGGTGACCTGCATGCGGTAAATGCCAAGGTTAAAGACATCCCGTCCGGTGCCGGATGACCCATTGGTGACGACCAACGGCCAAGTGATAAGCGGGGCGGGTTCACCGGGCCAGCAAGATTGAATGGGCAGTGTGGAAAGATCGATGTCATCGCCGGTCAGAACCACTTCCTGGCATGGGGCTTTGGACACGTCTTTCGGCTTCATGGCAAAAACCGTTTTCGCCAGTGGCAGCATGGAAAGGGCTTCCCGCAGACCGCCCGGCGGTTCCGGTTGCTTCAGAAATGCCAAGGTTTCACCAACCTCGCGCAGTTCTTCGGGTTTACGATCCATAGCCATGGCAACCCGGTCAACGGTGCCGAACAAATTGACGAGGACCGGGGTGTTGTACGGGGTGCCATCTTCGCGCACTGGGTTTTCAAACAACACTGCCGGACCGCCTTCTGCCAGCAGTCGGGTTTGAATCTCTGTCATTTCCAGATCAGGAGAAACCGGGGTCGAAACCCGTACGAGTTTGCCTTCCGCTTCCAAGCGGTTGATGAAATCGCGCAGTGAGGCATAGGGCATGCCGGTCTCCTGTTAGGTCTTGATGGATGCTCGCGGTTGAGGCAAGGGCCATACTTTAGCAGCCATATGGGTATTGTCTATGGCGTCTGTCAGCATGAGATATGCGGTAACCTACGAGGAACAATTGAATAATTCCGTATGATCTATATACTGTCCAAGGTTATTCGCGTAAATGGGGCGAAGATGGTATGACGCAGGCACAGGCATTGCGACCGGCAGACAGTCATTTGTTAGGGCGATTGGTTGAATTGGGGATTGCCCTGTCCGCAGAAACGGATCGGGATCGGCTGCTAGAGACCTTGCTACTGGAAGCCAAAACCATCACACACGCGGATGGGGGAACGCTCTACATCCTTGATGATCAGGATTGCCTGCGCTTCGAAATTATCCGTAATGACAGTTTGGGCATTGCCATGGGGGGAACCTCCGGCAATCCGATTTCGTTCCCGCCAATTTGCCTTGAAGACCCGGAAACCGGGTTATCCAATCATAAAAACATCGCCAGCCATTCGGTTTTGATCAAAGACATTGTGGTGGTTGATGATGCCTATCATGCCGAGGGATATGATTTTTCCGGGACGCGGGCATTTGATCAAAACACGGGGTATCGCTCCAAATCCTTTATGACCGTTCCACTGATGACCCCTGAGGGGGAAGTCGTCGGCGTGTTGCAATTGATCAATGCACAAAACGAAGCCGGGGAGGTTATCCCGTTCCGTGAAGATGCCAAATCTGTCATTTCTGCTTTATCCGGTCAGGCCGCGATTGTCATCAGCAATCGTATGCTACTTGATTCGCAGAAGGAGTTGTTGGATTCCTTCATTCGCCTGATTGCCGGAGCCATCGACGAAAAGTCCCCCTACACCGGGGGACACTGTCAGCGTGTGCCGGAAATTGCCAAGCGATTGGCCCAAGCCGCCAATGAACAGACGGACGGTCCATTTGCCGATTTCACCATGAATGCAGCCGAATGGCAGGCGTTACACTTAGCCTCATGGTTACATGACTGCGGCAAGGTAACCACGCCGGAATACGTGGTGGATAAGGCAACCAAGCTGGAGACCATCTGTAACCGCATCCATGAAATTCGCACCCGGTTTGAGGTTTTGCGCCGGGATGCAGAGATCAAAGCCCTGAAACGTGAATTGGCTGGAGAAGACAAAGCCGAAATTGCGAAAGATCTGGCGCGTGAGAATAAGGCATTGGATGAGGATTTTGCCTTTGTTGCCGAATGCAACATCGGCGGTGAATTCATGTCTGATGACAAATTACAGCGTCTGCAAGACATTGCCAAACGCACCATGGTGCGGACGTTTGACCGGGGGCTTGTCTTGTCTTGGGTTGAACTTCACCGTATGGACAAAGATCTTCGCCTGCATGCTGTTCCAGCCGTGGAACCCGTGTTGTGGGATCGCCCGGATCATAAAACCGATTTGTATAATCATGGCGAGCTTCATAATCTCAGTGTTCGCCGCGGAACTCTGACGGACGAAGAGCGCAATAAAATCAACGAACACGTCGAGGTATCCATACGGATGCTGGAAAACCTGCCGTTCCCAAAACACTTAAGGAATGTTCCCGAGTATGCAGGGTCTCATCATGAAAAGTGCAATGGTTTGGGATATCCCAGAGGGCTGACGGCAGTTGAGATGTCCATTCCGGCGCGAATGATGGCGATCGCCGATGTGTTCGAAGCCTTGACCGCCAAGGACAGACCGTACAAGGCCGCCAAGACCTTGAGCGAGGCAGTGAAAATTTTGTGGTTCATGAAAAAAGACGGGGAAATCGACCCAGATTTGTTCGACCTGTTTTTGTCATCCGGTGTTTATCGAGATTACGCCGAGGTTTTCCTGCTGCCGGAGCAACTTGACGCCGTAGATATTTCCCAATACATCGGTTAGGGCATATATACTGACCTTTTCCGGTGGGGCCGATGTTTTTCCTTGATAAACCGTATGTTTCTTCCTTTCTGAAGGCCACTGTTCAGCAGGCTGGAATTCCCGTTGTTCAAACCAAGGCGTTGGCAGATATTGATCTGCCGTCAGGGGTGCGGGTGCTTACTCCAGAAGACGCTTTGGCGCATGCGGCATCATCCGAAGCGACGCCGATTTACATGAACAGTGAAAATGCCATTGGCTGGCTGGCGCAGTATCCGCAGTTTGCCGAGTTGTCAGCGCGTATTGATCTTTTCAAGGATAAGGTCAAATTTCGCGAACGGTTGCGCCCATTGTATCCCGATTTTCAATTCCGAGCCCTGACGCTGGCAGAAATCGGACAGGTTTCGTTCCAAGCCTTGTTGCAAGAGGGTTTTGCCCCGCCGTTTATCCTTAAACCTGCAGTCGGTTTTTTCAGTATGGGGGTGCATTATATCGCCGATGAAGCTGACTGGAATAAGGCTCAAACCGCCATCCAGTCAGAGATGGCAGCAGTTGCCGGGTTGTATCCAACTGAAGTCATGGACGGGCGGCATTTCATCTTGGAAGCGTGTATATCCGGTGATGAGTACGCGGTTGATGCCTATTTCGATAAGCAAGGCAATCCGATTGTTTTGGGGATTTTAAAGCATGCCTTTGCCGGGGCTGATGATGTCAGTGACCGCGTCTATATGACGTCAAAGGCGATTATCGAAGAGACATATTCCGCAATTCTTAAGTTTTTGACCTGCCTTGGGCAGGCGTTCGACGTTGCCACATTTCCCGTGCATGTGGAAATCCGCATCAACGAAGATGGGGTCATTACGCCGATTGAAGTTAATCCCATGCGTTTCGGCGGTTGGTGTACGACGGCAGATTTGACGGCGCAGGCGTACGGTTTTAACCCATACATCATGTATTCAGAACAGACTGCGCCGGACTGGCGGCGCATACTGTCGCAAAAAGGTGATGAGATTTACGCGCTTGTCGTTCTGGATAATTCCACCGGATTGTCAGCAGATGAAATTTCTGCCTTTGATTATGATGCGGTTGTTGCGGGTCTGGAAATGCCGTTGGATGTGCGAAAAATTGATTATCGTGCCTATCCCGTATTCGGTTTTTTGATGACAAAAACCCGACCGGACAATTTCGCGGAGCTGGAGCGACTGTTGCTGTCCAATTTGTCTGAGTTTGTCGTGCGCGCCTGACGCATTCCCCCCTTGATAACAGAACAGCCCCGGTGTTGGCCGGGGCTGTTCTGTTTTTGGTGAAACCGATTGGCTTACGCGTCTTTGTTATCGACTGGCTTGGCTTCGCGGGTGCCGGTAGTAAAGTTACGGTCATACAGGAAGCTGTCCGGGTATTCGACGGTTTCCGCCAATGCCGGTCCAACCAGAACCAGTGCAGTTTTCGTGATACCGGCGGCTTTGGTTTTTTCCTCGATATCCGCCAATGTGCCCCGAACGATTTTCTCATCCGGCCATGTCACGCGGTACACCACAACAGCCGGGCAGTCTGCGCCATAGATCGGGGACAATTCGTCAGAGATTTCCTTGATGTTCAAGGCTGACAAGTGGATTGCCAAGGTGGCTTTGGTTTTGCCGATGGTGGCAAGGTCTTGACCTTCCGGCATCGGAGACGTGCGCACATTGGTGCGGGTCAGGGTGATGGTTTGGCTGATGGTCGGCAGGGTGAACTGGCGTTTCAGCGCTGCCGCAGCCCCACAATAGGCCGGAACCCCCGGTGTGACATCATAGTCAATGCCAAGGACGTCAAGGCGACGCATTTGTTCATCAATTGCACCGTACAGAGACGGATCGCCAGTGTGAACGCGGGATACGTCATGCCCGTTTTCATGGGCAATGCGCATTTCCTCAATGATTTCATCCAAATTCATTTTGGCGGTATCAAGGACTTTTGCATCTGCCGGGGCGGCCTCGACCACGGCGCGGGGGACCAAAGACCCAGCGTACAGGCAGACTTTACACCGTTTGATGAGCTCAAGCCCGCGTACGGTGATAAGGTCCGGTGCGCCCGGTCCGGCGCCGATAAAGTGAACGGTCATGGTGGAGCCTCCTGATAACGAAGCGGTGAACAATTCTGTCCGCGTTATAAAGCTCAAAATGAATCATGTCAGCGGAAAATGTGGAAAAGTTCAAAATCCCTTGTGGATGGTGGCGGCTCCGAATACTTTTGCACTCCGGTGAGGCTTTGTTTTGTGGTCGTTATAGTGTAACGTGCCTGCAAATCTATGAAGCCAGAGGAATGGAACACAAATGTCTGATCAACCCGCAATCCTGATTTGTAGTCACGGCAGTCGCGATCCGCGCGCCGTCGAGGAATTCGGTCTTGTTGCAAAGGCTTTGACCGAGCGACTGCCCGGTCGTCTTGTCACCAGTGGATATCTGGAATTCGCCAAGCCGACGATTACCCAGTCTCTTCAGGAATTGGCGGACAAGGGCGCAAAAGAAATTTGGGCGATTCCGGGGATGCTGTTTGCTGCCATGCATATGAAGACAGATATTCCGGCAGAACTGAACGCATTTGCAGATAAAAACCCGGATATTAAAGTCCGCTTCGGGCGGGAGCTTGGGCTGGATTGGCGCATGCTGGAGGCTGCGCGTGAACGTATCCAGCAGGCAATGGCTGCTGCGGATGCGGAGCATGGCAAGGTCGATGCCAAGGATACCCTGTTGGTGGTTGTCGGTCGGGGTACCAGTGACCCGTCTGCCAATGGTAACATTGCCAAAGTTACACGCATGCTGTGGGATGTAATGGGCTTTGGCTGGGCTGAAACCGGGTTTTCCGGCCTTGCGTATCCGACTGCAGACGTGGTTATGGAACGTGAACTTAGCAAAAATTCGAATGAGAATGGTTTTCAACGGGTTGTGGCCTTCCCATATTTCCTGTTCACCGGCATTTTGATCGATCGCATTTATGATTGGGCAGATGCCACGGCAACACGTCATTCGGATGTACAGGTGGTGAAGGTTCCATACCTGAAAGACCACCCGCGGGTTATCGATACCTTTATGGAAAGGTTGAATGATATTGCCCACGACAGCCGAGGCGTACACGACGGCTTGGCTGTTTACCGCGCGTGGAAGGCAGCAGGCGAACCGTTGGAAGGGGAACCTTGGATGAAGAAGAAATTTGATCATCACCACCATCACCACCATGGCGATGGTGAATGTTGTGGTGGACACGGTCACGGTCATGACCACGGACATGGGCACCATCATCATGATGAAGAAGGCTGTTGCGGCGGTCATGGCCACGAACACGGTCATGGTCACAAGCATAATGACGATGAAGGCTGCTGTGGCGGTCACGGTCATGGGCATGGTCACCACCATGGACATCATGAAGACAGCGGTTGCTGCGGTGGTCATAGTCACGACCACGGTCATGATCACGAGAAAAAGAAAGAAGGTGGTTGCGGGTGTAGCCATTAAGCCAAAACTCAGGCTATAAACACTGCCGGGGCCGTATGCAGGGGTACAAATATTCCTGTGGCCCCGGCGAAAATGCTCTTAGAGCCTAATAAAGACGAGAGACAGTCCATGAAATTCGATTACATTACGGACCCTGATGAAATCTATCGCATTTCCTTTGAAACCATTGAGGCAGAATGTGACCTTTCTCAGGTGCCTGAAGACCTGAAATCCACCGTTATCCGTATGGTTCACGCCAGTGGTGATACCGGACTGTCCAAATATGTTGGATTTTCGCCGGATGCAGCGGTTGCCGGTAAGGCCGCGTTAAATCGTGGTGCTCGCATCTTTACCGATGTGAAAATGGTCGGTCACGGAATTAGCCGCCCAAATCTTGTCGAGGGCACGGAAATTGTGACTTTGGTTGACCATCCTGATATCGCGGCTGCGGCAAAGCGTCAGGGCACAACCCGTTCCGCAGCGGCTGTAGATGTTTGGGGTGATGCGATCGAAGGCAGCATCGTTGCCATTGGCAATGCACCGACGGCTTTGTTCCGCTTGTTGGAAGTGATGTCCGAAGGTGGTCCGAAACCTGCCCTGATTATCGGTATGCCGGTTGGGTTCGTCGGTGCGGCAGAATCCAAGGATGCTTTGGTAGATCATTCTTGTGGCGTGCCGTTTATCACTGTCCGTGGTCGCCGGGGTGGTAGCCCGCTGGCGGCGTCAGCTTTGAATGCTTTGGCAATTGCAGCCAAAGCCGAACGGAATGGAGAAACTGCGTGACCCAATCTGCAATTGAACCCTGGCTGATGGTTATTGGCCTTGGGGAAGATGGATTGGCAGGACTAAGTGAAGCGGCTCGGGATGCTCTCGATGCCGCTGACCTGATTGTGGGCGCACGCCGTCTGATGAATATGGTTCCCGACGATGGGCGGGATCGTATTATTTGGGCTGGTCTGGATGGCACAATTGATGCCATCAGTACCGCTCGCGGACGAAAAGTCGCGGTGCTGGCAAGTGGCAACCCTATGTGGTTTGGCGTTGGGTCCGTCCTGTTCAAACGTTTTGATCCGGCGGAAATTAAAATGTTCCCGGGGCCGAGTGCCTTTTCTCTGACCTGTTCGCGTATGGGCTGGTCCATGCAGGATACGGTCGAAGTCTCAGCCCATGCGTTTCCTTTGGAATCCCTTGGGCGTCATTTGCATCCGGGCGTAAAAATTGTTGCGCTCAGCCGTGATGGGGATACACCTGCCGGAATTGCAGCGTTTCTGTCTGAACGCGGTTTTGGCAGCAGCAAAATGACCGTGTTTGAGGCAATGGGTGGCGTGGACGAACGGCGTCTTGATGGTGTTGCCATTGACTGGATGCACCCCGCCGGCGCGTCTTTGAATACGGTTGCTATTGAAATTATTGCCGATGCCGATGCGCGCATCTATGGCATTGCACCGGGATTGCCCGACGATGCCTTCATTCACGATGGGTTGTTGACCAAGCGTGAAGTGCGTGCGGTGACGTTGGCGGCCCTTGCCCCCCGTCCGGGTGAGGTGCTGTGGGATGTGGGTGCGGGGAACGGCTCGATTTCCATCGAGTGGCTGCGCATTAACCCAACAGGCCGCGCGATTGCGGTCGAGCGCAATTACGAACGGGCGGAAGTGATGAAAATCAACGCCAACCGTTTGGGAGCCCCGACCATTGAGGTTGTTGAAGGTTCCGTCCCCGAAGTCTTGGACGAAATTCTGGCAGAGCCGGACGTGATCTTTATCGGGGGTGGTTTGACTTCCGGTGATACGTTGGCGTACTGCTGGGACCGACTCCCGTCTGGTGGGCGGCTTGTCGTCAATGTGGTGGCCTTGGAATCTGCAGCAGAGTTGTTTGCATTTCAGAAAACTTATGGCGGCACATTGACTCAGCTTGCGATTGCGCGTAATGCCCCGGTGGGCGGTATGACCAAATTTGAACCGATGGCGCCAGTCATTCAATATGCCGGAGTAAAAGCGTGACCGGAAAAATCTATGGCCTGGGCCTTGGCCCCGGTGATCCTGAACTTGTAACCATGAAGACCGTGCGTCTGATCCAGACGCTGCCGGTTATTGCCTATCCAGAAAGCCAACGTGCCCCGAGTTTTGCCCGGCGCATTGCGGCGCAATACATTCCTGATACGGCAATTGAGCTGAAACTGCACACGCCGATGGTGATTGATGCGGCGGTGGCTCAAAGTGAGTACGACAAGCAGGCCGAAATTATTGCCGAACATCTGGACGCGGGCCGTGACGTTGGCCTGCTGTGCGAAGGGGACCCCTTCTTGTTCGGCAGTTTCATGTATTTGTACGATCGTTTGATGGACCGTTACGAAGTTGAAGTCATTCCTGGCGTGACCTCGGTGACGGCAGCGGCAGCGGCAGCCGGGACACCCCTGTGCAGCCGTGAAGATGTGATGACCGTTTTGTCCGGGACCATGCCGGAAGAAGAACTGGAAAAGCATCTCTCTGTTTCCAATTCTGCGGTGATCATGAAGGTTGGTCGTCACTTACCGAAAATCCGTAACCTGATTGAAAAATTGGGTTGCCTGCAAAGTTCGGTTTACGTGGAACGTGCCCTGAATGTTGACCAAAAGGTTATGGGCTTGTCCCGCCTTGAAGGTGATATTGCGCCGTACTTCTCCATCATTTTGTTCTTCCGCGATTCGGAATAATGGTTTCATGACACAAACAACACTGCCGACGGCGATTGTCGTCTATTCGGAAAGCGGCCTCGCCGTTGCTGAAAAAATTCGTTCCATCCTGCCAAATGCCGAAATCCATGGCTTCGACAAGCGCGTATCCAAAGCCGATGTCATGTTCACGGACTCGACGGCTCACCTGCGCAGCCTGTTCACCCATGGTCAAGGTATCATTGGTGTGTGTGCTGCCGGAATTCTGGTGCGGACGTTGGCTCCGTGCCTTGAAGACAAATGGCAGGAGCCGCCGGTTCTGGCAGTGGCACAGGATGGCAGTGTTGTTGTGCCGCTGTTGGGTGGACACCATGGGGCCAATAAACTGGCCCGCACCTTGTCGGCTGCATTGGATAGCACCGCGGGTGTGACCACTGCGGGTGATGTGCGGTTTGATATTGCCTTGGATGAGCCGCCGGAAGGTTGGCAAATTGAAAACCCGTTGGTTGCCAAGGATGTGGTCGGACGCCTGTTGTCCGGTTCTCCGGTTGGGTTGGATGTTGAAGTCGGTGATGCGGCTTGGCTGACCGATTGCGGCGCTGAATTTGTTGCGGATGCTCCGGTGCGGATTCTGGTTACGGATCAGGCCGAGCGTGCGGATGATGCAACGTTGGTGGCACATCCGCCGGTTCTGACTCTTGGCGTCGGCTGCAACCGGGATACCACGGCTGAAGAAGTTATCGAGTTGGTCTCGTCCGTATTGGCAGAAGCCAAACTGTCCGCAGGGTCCATCGCCTGTCTGGCATCCATTGATGCCAAAATGGATGAAAAGGCTCTGCATGCGGCAGCCGCGCATTTCAATATTCCGGCCCGTTTCTTCACACCGGAAAAACTTTGTGAATATACGGATCAGCTGAGCGATAAATCTGAACATGCCTTTAAGGCGGTTGGGTGCTACGGCGTGTCCGAAGGCTCGGCCCTTGCTGCCAGCGATGGCGGTGAACTGGTTGTTACCAAAACCAAGTCTGTGAACGCCACCTGTGCCATTGCGCGGGCAAAAGCCAATGTTGATCCGCGTGCCGTCGGGCAAAAACGCGGGACGCTGACTGTTGTTGGTCTTGGTCCGGGTAGTGATGCGTGGCGATCCCCGGATGCCACACATGCTTTGCGCCGTGCGGATGCGGTTGTTGGTTACAAACGCTACCTTAACTTGGTCAAAGACCTGATCGCGGGCAAAGAAACCCACATGTCTGGGATGACCCGTGAAGAGGTCCGTGTGACTAAGGCACTGGATCTTGCCGCAGAAGGCAAAGACGTTTGTTTGGTCTGTTCCGGTGATCCGGGAATTTATGCCTTGGCGTCTTTGACCATGGAAATGCTGGATAAGGGTGAACACCGTCCAGATTGGCGCCGTGTCGCCGTACGCATTGTGCCGGGAATTACTGCTGCACAGGGTGCTGCGTCCTTGGCTGGTGCGCCGATGGGGCACGATTTCTGCCTGATTTCCTTGTCTGATTTGCTGACCGAATGGGAAACCATTGAAACCCGGCTGAAAGCTGCGGCTCTCGGTGATTTCATCGTTGCGCTGTATAACCCGGTTTCTCGCAAACGCCGCTCCCAAATTGAACGGGCTCGGGACATTCTTTTGACCGGACGTCCGGCATCGACTCCGGTGACCATTGCCCGTAACGTGGGTCGCGAAGACGAAAGCCTGAACGTGATTACCTTGGGTGAGTTGACCCCGGATCATGCAGATATGCTCAGCATGGTGATTATCGGCAACCAAACCACCAAGGCATTCAATACGGCAGAACGGACTTGGGTGTATTCTCCACGTGGTTATGCAAAGAAACTGTCGTTCTTGGTGGACGATGGTAAGTAATCTTCGTAGTCCTTGCTAAATGCCTACAAAAACCGCCCTACATTGGGGCGGTTTTTTGTTGCGAGCGGTGAATAGTGGACCCCTGAATTCAATTCATTATCTGGGCGATAAAAATTACGTTTTTCCTTATGCATCTGTAAAATTTATGACTTTGGTACGAAAACGGGTTGAAGTCTTCGTTCATAGTCTTGTAATTATGATGACATCTAAACCCCGTCCGGGAAGAGATTCTCGCACGGGCTTGTTTTTTCCTGATGCTTGAAGAAAGGCTTACGTACATGACGAACGGCGTCAAAAAGGTCGTTCTGGCTTACTCCGGTGGCTTGGATACCTCAATCATTCTGAAGTGGCTCAAAGACGTTTATAACTGCGAGGTTGTGACGTTTACGGCTGATATCGGTCAGGGGGAAGAGGTCGAACCGGCACGACGAAAAGCCGAAATGCTCGGTATCAAGGAAATCTATATCGATGATCTGCGTGAAGAATTTGTCCGCGATTACGTGTTCCCTATGTTCCGTGCCAATGCCCTGTATGAGGGGCAGTACCTGCTTGGTACCTCGATCGCGCGTCCGTTGATTGCCAAACGCCAAATCGAAATTGCCTTGGAAACCGGGGCTGATGCGGTGTCCCATGGTGCAACCGGCAAAGGCAACGATCAGGTGCGGTTCGAGTTGGGCTATTATGCGCTGAAACCGGATATCAAGGTAATTGCGCCGTGGCGTGAGTGGGACCTGATGAGCCGGACCAAGCTCATCGAATACGCCCAGAAAAACCAAATTCCGGTGCCGAAAGACAAGCATGGTGAATCCCCGTACTCCATGGATGCCAACCTTTTGCACATTTCTTATGAAGGCAAGGCTCTGGAAGATCCGTGGGTTGCTCCTGACGAAGACATGTTCCGTCGCACCGTCAGCCCGGAAAAAGCCCCGGACGAAGCCGAAATCATCGAAATCGAATTCGAAAAAGGTGATCCGGTTGCTGTCAATGGCGTGAAAATGTCTCCGGCGACCTTGCTGGAACATTTGAACAAACTCGGTGGGAAACACGGTATCGGTCGTTTGGATATCGTTGAAAACCGTTTTGTCGGCATGAAATCCCGCGGTGTTTACGAAACTCCCGGTGGGACGATCTTGTGGAAAGCACACCGCGACATCGAAACCATCACCGTTGACCGTGAAGCTTTGCATCTGAAAGACGAACTGATGCCGCGCTACGCCAAGTTGCTCTACAACGGCTATTGGTTCGCGCCGGAACGGGAAATGTTGCAGTCCGCCATTGATGCGACCCAGAAAAACGTTAACGGTGTTGTTCGCCTGAAACTGTACAAAGGCAATGTGATTGCCATCGGTCGTAAGTCTCAGAACAGCCTGTATGACATGGATACGGTGACTTTCGAGGAAGACACGGTCTACGATCAGGGTGATGCAGAAGGGTTTATTAAACTCAATGCCTTGCGTCTGCGTCTGAAAGCACAAGCTGAAAGCCGCTGATTGCTTTTTGGCTGTCAGTTGCCTTGAATCAGAAAAGCCCCGCTGTATGCGGGGCTTTTTGTGCGAGTCTTGTTCAAACTGTGACATTTGTCACAGTTCGTTGGTTTAAACCGCGACGATATCAGCATATATCATGAGTCTGACAAATGAGCGCGGATCAGATATGGCCATACAGTCAGCCTATAGTGAGAATCCAAAAACCGAAGCCGCCGTGCAGGATGCCTTTGCCTGCCTGTGTGAGAAACTTCGGGGGATCCCGGACCTTGTCATCATTGCCCATGGTGCGGTTCACACGACAGAGGCGTTGGCACAGGCGGTCAAAGCCTTGCCTGATGGTGTGCGGGTTTTCGGCGGCGGGGCATGTGGTGGTCTCATGACCGAAGAACAGGTGCTGATCGGGGATGCCGTTCTTGGCATGCTTGGGCTGCGGGTGCCCGGATTGCAAGTGGGGATCGCGGCAGCATCCCAAGATCAGGATATGTATGCGACCGTGCAGCAGACGGTGCAACGGGCTTTGGCGGACGTAGGGCGTTCGGGTGAAATCCCCGATGCGGTTATCTTCCTGAGTACACCGGGGAATGAGGAAACAATCCTGACGGGGTTGAAGGACATATTTGGCCCCCATGTGCCATTTTACGGTGCCGGAGCCTGTAGCAATCTTGAGACACTGCAATCAGGGATTATCGGGAATTCTCAGGTTTATGAACGTGGTCTTGCGGTTGCCGTCATTTTTGGTGATGGCTTAAAAAGTATGAGCTTCCACAGCGGCTTTGTGCCGTCTGCCCATTCCGGGCGGGTAACCGCATTGGATGGTCCGCGCTGTATTCTTGAAATTGATGGTCTGCCAGCGTCGACAGTTTATAGCAATTGGTATCGTGCGCAGTTCGGGGTTGATTTTCCCCATGGCGATGCCATGCAGGATGGTTTGACGCTGGCTCCGTTGGGACGCTCGGTCGGTAAACTCGATCATTTGGAGCTGTTCGCGCTGACCGCAATTGCAGACAGAACCAAGGCGGGCGGCCTTCGGGTTTTGACGGATATGGCTGTCGGGCAAGACATTCGCATGATGTTGGGAATGCGTGCTACCATGGCGGCGCGACCAGCCCGCGCCATCAATACTGCGATTGATCTGCAAAAATTCCAAAGAATAGACGGTGCATTGGTTGCGTTTTGTGCGTTCTTGGCGCGGTTCCTGCGCGATGATTTGGCGGCGGTTCATAAAAATATGTGTGTGTCCATGATGGGGCGACCGTTTATGCTGGTATTCAGTTGTGGCGAGCAAGGTGTTATGCAGAACAATCAGGTTGTGAATGGCAACTTGATGGTTTCGGCAATGGTATTCGGAACATAGGTGCGCGCATGGATGACGAACGCAGCCTGTACAACATTGAAGCTCTTCGGGAAAATCTGGCGGAACTGAACCGTGCCCGTCAGCACGAACGGGATTTGCGTATGCAAACCGAAGCCCTGTTGCAGGGCTTGCACATCATGAATGCGGCAAAGGATCGGGATACGCTGTTTGATCAAATGATACGGATCTTGCAGCGTCTGGTTCCATTTGATGATGGCCTGTTAATGATCGAAGACAATGACGGGTATCGCGTTGTTCGGTCAAATATGCCGGGCCATCAGAATGTGTTTTGGCCTGCCTGTTCATTGTTACGCCGCGTGACCCATGGCGAGACCATTGGTCTGTTTGATGTGCACTTGTCAGAGTCTTGGCGAGAAAGTGCGCCAGATTCGTTAGCGACGGTCAAATCGGCGATTCTAATGCCAATTCAGTCCGAAACTAGCGTCGCAATCATGGTATTTGTTCATCCACAGCGAGCGCACTTCAACACAGACCACACCCGGCTGTTGCGACGGTTTACGCCGCTGATCAATCAAGCTCTGACCAGTGTTGAATTCCATGAAAAGCAAAAGCGAGATCAGGAGTTGCTGCAGCATGCGACACTGGCGCGACTGAAATCAGCGGAGGAGCGTCGCCGGGCCGATCATGAGGTCGGGCGTATTCGGGACCTTATGTCCAGTGCCATCAGTTTCGCCCCGATTTATCTGTGGGAAATTGATGCAGCCGGACACTATTCCTTCATTGAAGGGAGCGCAAAGGTTCTTGGCATTCCCCCGGAAGATATGCTCGGTCAGATGGCGCACCAATTCGCCCACAATCTGGATGTGGAGGATACCCAGCACTGGGTTAATTTGTTCGCCGCCAAAGAAGCATTCACCAATATGGTCATGGAACGTCGCCACGCGGATGGCGGTACGATTTGGGTCTCGGTCAGCGGTAGTCCTTTTTACGATGATGCCGGGGGATTTCAGGGATTCCGCGGGGTGACTACGGATATTACGGAAGCCATGCGCGCCAACCTGAAATTGGCGGAAATGGCTTTGCATGATGCGCTGACCGGCCTTGCTAATCGCAGGAAATTTCTGGACTATTTTGAAAGTTCCGTTGCGCGGGTGCGGCGCTATGGTGTGCCGTTATCATTGCTGGCCCTTGATCTGGATCATTTCAAACGGGTCAATGATAGCTATGGTCACCCGGCAGGCGATGATGTGTTGGTTGCGGTCGCCAATGTCTTAAAAGGAATGGTGCGGAAAACCGACTTGGTTGCCCGGTTCGGTGGCGAGGAATTTATGGTCTTGCTCCCGGATACGGATGCGGCAGGCGCGTATGAAGTCGCAGAAAAAATCAGGGCTACTCTCGCGGCGGAAGTTATTTCGGCTCAATGCAACGACACGCGGGTCTTGTTGACCGTTACGGTCAGCATCGGCGTATCGACCATGCTGGCGGGACCGAACATTCCATCCTTTGATGATCTGGTGGAGCGAGCAGACCAGGCTCTGTATGCAGCAAAAATCAATGGACGTAACCGGGTCTGTGTTGAGCCGGAGCATCTTGGTACAAACCCTGACGGTGAAGGAGACACCCATGACCCATTGTCGTGACAAGGGGCAAGAGACCTGCATGACTGGCACCGAATTTAGCGAAGATATGCTGCGGGATCGATTGTTCCGAGGAGAACAGGGGCAAATCCGGCTGATGTTGTTGGGGATGGTGCCGCCCGAACCCGCATTATGTATTTTGCACGTTCTGGAAACCGAAACACCACTGCGTTTGACTGCGTTGTTGGATCGCAATCCCGTGAACCTGTATGACGCATTGGAAGAACGGGGCTGGTGTGCGGTGCAAAGCATGTGGGAGTCGGAAGGATTTTGCCTCGTCATTGAGCCAAGTCGCCCGTGATGATGCCTGCTCCGTTCTTTGACCCCGGTGAGCGCTTGTTGTCCGAGCGTATTCCCGTGCAGTTTTTCGGTTTGGCATTGCTTGCCCATCTGGTGTTTTGGTTGGGCTTGGGACTGCGCGGGGAAGAGGTCCTGACGTACTATACGGGCAACTGGGCTGTGTTGTCTGTTCTGCATGTTTTGACTGTCGGCGTGTTTCTGACGGTTGCCCTCGGTGCATCTTTACAGATGCTGCCCGTGGCTTTGACCATGAACGCCCCTAAATCGTTTCCCTGTGATCTGGTCTTTGTTTGCCTTGCCAGCGGGGGTGGCCTGTTGATCATGGGGTTCGAGTATGTGGCGGTTCCCTATCTTCAGTACGGTGCGTTCGGGCTATCGTTGGCAGTCGTGATCTACGTTTGGATGGTTGTCCCAATGTTGCGGCATGCTGTGGCTCACGGGCATGCGCGGGCTTTTTTGGCTGTTGCTATGCTGTGCCTTCTGGGGCTGGTTGGGGCCGGTTCCATGATCGCATTGAATTATGCCTCAGGTTTTTTGGACGAACCCTTGGCGATGACGCGCAGCCATGCGGTGTTAGGCAGCTTGGGCGTTATGGGTTTTCTGGTTTTTGGCTTTAGCCAAATTCTGGTTCCAATGCTGGCCTTGGCACGGGGGAGTGCAAGTCGGTTGCCCATAGCTGCATGGTTGTGTGGCCTGTTGGCCCTCGGTTGTGCCGTGATGTCTGCATGGATAGAGAATGCATTCATTCAGCACATTGCTGCAGGGGCTTTTCTGTTGGCAGCGGTTTTTCACGTGTTTGATATGCGTCGGTTTTTGGCGAACCGTATGAAACGCAATTTAGGAACGGCATTTATTTTAATCCGGGCATCGTGGGGCGCCTTATGCCTCTCGGCGTTGATTGCCTGGATAGGTGTGCTTCTGCCAGATTGGGAGGCAGGGCCCATACTGGTTGGTTGGCTGGTTCTGGTCGGCTGGTTGCTATCAGTGTTAACCGGAGTTTTGCAGCGGATCATTCCGTTCTTGGCATCCATGAATGCAGGGCGTGACGGGGGCGTTCCGATTCCGGTTTCTAGATTAACCCCGGAAAGATTATTTGAAATCCACGTGGTCGCTCATCTGGGGGCCGTGTTCTTAGGTGGGCTTTCCATCGGGTTTGGGTGGCCTTGGCTCATGACGGGGGCTGCGGTGCTTGGTGCCGTCGGTGCATGTGTTTTCCTGTCGGCGGCCCTGACGACTGGCCTGCGGCTCCGTCGCTTGCGACAGCGGTAGGCACTTTCAGGAAGGAAATAAAATGTCTGACTTTCAAATGGCGGCTTTAATTCATGCAGAGCATGATATCACGCTGGAAATGTTGAACCGATTGGAACAACGAACAGGGAAAAAATACAAGGCTCAACCCATTGATCCGGCACAGGTTGAAGAAAGGAAGCTGCTGGATGACCTGATTGCAACTTGCACCAATGATACGGATCGGCATTTCAGTTTTGAGGAAAATCGCCTGTTCCCGCATATTCTGGCGCAAGGTGGCGAGTGCATGGTTAATATTTTGACGCAGGAGCACGCACAAATTCGGCCTGTTGCCACAGCTTTGGTTGATTTGTCCCGTGATGCCATTGCCTCCGGCGCCTTTACCCCAGCGCAATGGTTGGAGTTTTGCCGCTTATCCTCCGATCTGATCGATATTGAAACTTTTCATATTCAGAAGGAGGAAATGGGCCTGATTGGTGCGCTTCAGGTCATGTTCTCACCCGAGCAGGACGCGGAACTGGCTGAAGACTACAAAGCTATCAGCAAACCCCAATCCTAGTATTGGAATCCCCGCGCGGCGGCGTCTGCCGTGCTGACACATTGGTATGTGACGCGGGAAGGGTAAAATGCCGTGCAATCCAGAGCCTCACCCTTAACCGGAACGGCCTTGGTCCCGGTTTCATCGCAGACTTTTTGCGCCAGTGCGGCAACTTCTTGCGGCGTTGATGTCAGGCTGTTGTAGCAAATGGATGGTCGGTTGGGTTGCGATTGACCAACATAGGCAAGCTGACCGTCTTTGGCTTCCCGGCGGCGGTCTATGTATGCTCCGGCGCAGCCACTGAGAATTGGGGCCAGAATGGCGATGGCAATGCACGCAGGAATGTATCGGGTCAAGGCCGGGTTGGGCATGGGTACTCTCGTGCTGGGATTGGAACTGTCACGACCTTAGCAAATATTTGTATGGGTGCGAAACAGTGGATTGATCTTAAAGGGGGACACCCTATCTTAAAGTCTGTCCATAAGGGACCGTTGATGTGTCGGGTAATTGGTGAGGTTCGCGCGTATGGATGGTCAGAAACAGCCAACATGTACACCGTCCACATGTGACTGCGGTGGTGATGTGCTACAGGCTTATCGAAACCTGTTGAACGCGGGGGAATTGAAACCCGATGCCGCGCAGGAGGAAGTGGTGCAGGCTTTGTTCCGCCTGTCCCAGACCATCGCTCAAGGCGTGCCGCAGCAAACAGAAACCACCGGATATGCATGGATGGATCGTTTGCGTCGCAAACTGTCGCCACAGCCGGAGCCGGTGAAAATCCGTGGCTTGTATATTTGGGGAGACGTCGGACGCGGCAAATCCTTTCTTATGGATCTGTTTCACCAAAACCTGTCTACCTGTCGCAAGCGGCGTTTGCATTTTCATGAATTCATGCGAGAGGTCCACGAACGCCTGCACATGATCCGGCGGCAGCCCAAAACCAATGCTCGCGATGACCATCACGAGCCGTTGCAGTCCATTGCGGAGATGTTGGCATCGACCACACGGGTGCTGTGTTTGGACGAATTGGAAGTCCACGACATCGGCGATGCAATGATTGTCGGTAAGTTGTTCGAGGCTTTGTTGGCGCAGGGCGTCGTGGTTCTGACCACATCCAATCGCCCACCCAAAGATTTGTATAAGGATGGATTGCAGCGGGAAAAATTTGTCCCGTTTATAGATTTGATCTATCGCGAAATGGATATTGTCCATTTGGCAGCATCCCGAGACTATCGCCTGGGTAGATTACAGGGAGCGGAGCTCTACCTGTCCCCGCTGGGATGTGAAGTGGATTTGACTCTGGATGAATTGTTCAACGAACTCGCCGGCAGTAACGAAATCCGCACGGACAGCATTCCGGTCAAAGGACGGCAAATCCCAGTGCCAAAAGCCGCAGGAAGTGTTGCGGAATTTGACTTTACGGATTTGTGCGCCAAGCCACTTGGGACTATTGATTACATGGAAATTGCCGCACGATATCAGGCGGTTATTCTCAGAAACGTTCCAAAAATGGGGCAGGATCATGCGGCTGAGGCGCGTCGTTTTGTAACATTGGTAGACATTTTTTATGACCACAGGGTCAAGCTGATTATTTCAGCGGAGGCACTGCCGGACGAATTGTATGACGGGGGCAAGGGAGGCTTTGAGTTTCAAAGGACTGTTTCCCGTTTGATCGAAATGCAGGCAGAGGATTACATCGTTACACCGCATGTTCCATAGTTCGGCGGTAACAAGAAAAGAATATGACTTTTGGTGTACGGAACGTTTCGGCTTGCTTGAAAATATCGCGTAAACAGGGTAGTGAGTTTAGTAATCTTCACTGGTGTACCGTTCGTTTTCTTGGGGCGGATATGCCAAACGTCAAAAATCAGACAGACGCCCATTCGGGCGTAAGGGGCATTCATGGCACGGAAAAAAATTGCACTGGTCGGGTCCGGCAACATTGGCGGGACTTTGGCTCACCTTATCGGCTTGAAAGAATTGGGCGATGTGGTTCTGTTCGACATTGCTGAAGGCATTCCGCAAGGCAAAGCCTTGGACATTGCCGAATCCACACCGGTTGAAGGGGTCGATGCGGCCTATGTCGGTGCAAATGACTACTCCGCTATCAAGGATGCTGACGTTGTCATCGTGACCGCCGGCGTGCCGCGTAAACCGGGCATGAGCCGCGACGATTTGATCGGTATCAATTCCAAAGTCATGGCAGCCGTGGGTGAAGGCATCAAAACCTACTGCCCGAATGCATTCGTGATCTGCATTACCAACCCGCTGGACGCCATGGTTTGGGTTTTGCAGCAAAAAAGCGGTGTGCCGACCAACCGTATTGTTGGCATGGCAGGGGTTCTGGACTCTGCACGCTTCCGTTATTTCCTGTCGCAGGAATTTGACGTATCCACCGAAGATGTGACCGCATTTGTCTTGGGTGGTCACGGCGACACCATGGTGCCGCTGACCCGTTATTCCACCGTCGCCGGTATTCCGGTCCCGGACTTGGTGAAAATGGGCTGGTCCACCGAAGAAAAAATCGCAGAAATCGTGCAACGCACCCGTGATGGCGGTGCTGAAATCGTCGGTTTGCTGAAAACCGGTTCCGCTTTTTATGCTCCGGCTGCTGCTGCCGTGCAAATGGCTGAATCCTTCCTGAAGGACAAAAAACGGGTTCTGCCGTGTGCTGCACATCTGAACGGTGAATACGGCGTCAAAGACCGCTTCATCGGTGTGCCGACTGTTATCGGTGCCAATGGCGTTGAGAAAGTCGTGGAAATCGAACTGAATGCTGAAGAGCAAGCCATGTTCGATAAATCTGTCGCTGCTGTCGATGGCCTGTGCAAGGCTGCTGCAGAGCTGATGTAATTCTGGACCGTGTCCGGTCCTGAGGGGGAACAGGCATACGCCGATCGGAAGGGGGTTTCCGGTCGGCGGTGTCCTGAACGGAAGGAACACAATCCTATATGAATATCCATGAATATCAGGCGAAGCAGATTCTGAAGGAATATGGCGTCGACGTCCTAAGTGGCGGCGTTGTCTATTCTGAAATTGATGCTTTTTCCGTTGCAGAGCGTCTTGGCGGTCCGGTTTGGGTCGTGAAGTCTCAAATCCATGCCGGCGGTCGCGGTAAAGGTCATTTCAAAGAGGAAACGGCCGGAGCAGGCGGTGGTGTGCGTTTGGCCCGTACGGATCGCGAAGTGGAAAAATTTGCATCGCAAATGCTTGGCAATACTCTGGTGACACATCAGACCGGACCGGAAGGACAGCGCGTTAAACGTGTTTACATTGAACAGGGCTGTGACATCCGTCGCGAACTGTATCTGTCCATGCTGGTTGATCGTAAGTCATCTTGTGTTTCCGTAATCGCCTCGACCGAAGGCGGTATGGACATCGAAGACGTTGCCGCAAAAACACCGGAAAAAATTATCACCATTGCGATTGATCCGGTGGAAGGGCTGCAATCTTACCATGCCCGTCGTGTGGCGTTCGCCCTGAAGCTGGAAGGCAAGCAAGTGCGTGCTTGCGAACGCGTGGTCAAGGGCATGTATCAGGCCTTTACCGAACTGGATGCGGAACTGATGGAAATCAATCCGCTGGTGGTGACTGGTGATGACCGGGTTATCGCGCTGGATGCGAAGGTCGGTTTTGATGACAACGCGTTGTACCGTCATGCAAACATCGAAAACTTGCGCGACGAGGATGAAGAAGACCCGGCAGAGTTGGAAGCCGTCCGTCACAGCCTGAACTACGTCAAACTTGACGGCAATATTGGCTGTATGGTCAACGGCGCAGGCCTTGCCATGGCGACCATGGACATCATCAAACTGTACGGTGGTGATCCGGCCAACTTCCTTGATGTTGGCGGTGGTGCGACCAAGGAACGCGTGACGCTGGCGTTTAAACTGATCTTGGCTGACCCGAATGTGGAAGGCATTCTGGTTAATATCTTTGGCGGCATCATGCGGTGTGATGTGATTGCCGAGGGTGTGATTGCCGCTGCCCGTGAGGTCAGCCTGAATGTGCCGTTGGTGGTGCGTTTGGAAGGCACCAACGTGGATGTCGGTAAAAAGATTTTGGAAGAAAGCGGGTTGCCGATTATTGCCGCTGACAATCTGGCGGACGCGGCTGAGAAAGTCGTCAAAGCCGTGAAGGAGGCAAAGTAATGTCGGTTCTTATTGGAAAAGATACCAAAGTCATCTGTCAGGGCTTTACCGGCGCACAGGGGACTTTCCACTCTGAACAGGCGATTGCCTATGGCACCAAAATGGTCGGTGGTGTGACACCGGGCAAAGGCGGATCCAAGCATCTGGACCTGCCGGTGTTCGATACCGTGCACGATGCCCGTGAAGCGACCGGCTGTGATGCTTCCGTGATCTATGTGCCGCCGCCGTATGCTGCGGATGCAATTTTGGAAGCTGCCGATGCCGGTGTGCCGTTGGTGGTTTGCATCACCGAAGGGATTCCGATTCAGGACATGGTGCGGGTGAAACGCGCTCTGCAAGGTTCTGAAACCCGCTTGGTCGGCCCCAACTGTCCGGGTGTGATCACGCCGGGTGAATGCAAAATCGGCATTATGCCGGGGCACATTCACCAGAAAGGCAAAATCGGTGTCGTATCCCGTTCCGGTACGTTGACCTATGAAGCTGTGGCGCAAACCACTGCTGCGGGCCTTGGTCAGTCCACCTGTATCGGTATTGGTGGTGATCCTGTGAATGGCACCAACTTTATTGAAGCCCTGACCCTGTTCATGAATGATCCGAATACGGAAGCCATGATCATGATTGGTGAAATCGGTGGCTCCAACGAGGAAGATGCAGCTGTTTTCTACAAGGAATCCGGTTGCAAGAAACCGTTGATCGGCTTTGTTGCTGGGGCAACTGCTCCGCCCGGACGTCGCATGGGCCACGCAGGTGCCATTATTTCCGGTGGTGATCGCAATGCCAAAGAGAAAATGGAGTTCATGCGGGACTGCGGTCTGCACGTTGCAGATTCTCCGGCTTCACTGGGGCAGGCCATGGTTGAAGCTTTAAAAGGTCTTTGATCCTGTCATTAACGCAGATCTGATATCTTAGAAACGCATAAAGGCACCGGAAATAAATTCTGGTGCCTTTACTTTTGACGCAAAAACTTGCCTGATCGGACACTTATTAAGTAGTATAGTCGTGCAGGCGACGGCGTATTTTTAGCGTTTTTTCCATATTTTTCGGGCCTGTTTTGCTTGTGCCCTAGGAACATTGCGTTATGTTCCCTATCTGTGTAAAGGCGCGCATTCGCCGAGAGCCTATTTGTGAAGTTAACCCCTGCCAGTTCCGAGGCAACATGGCTTGAAATCCATGTTGAGTCTTACATATGACCGGACGTGTTGATCCTTCTTTCCTAACCGGTGCCAATGCAACCTTTATTGCAGAGTTGTACGCCCGTTACCTCGCCGACCCGACTTCCGTTGATGCCAGTTGGGTTCCATATTTCACCGAACTTGCCGATGACATCGCGTCTGTCCACAATGATTTTGTGGAAACGCCGTGGGCCAAGCGCGGCACACGGGTGATCGGTGTCCCGGACCCGGATGCCAAACCGGAGCCTAAAAAGGACGCCCTGAAAAAAGGCGCTGAAGGCCTTGCCGGTGCCGGAGCCTCTGAGGAAGAAATCCGCAAGCGGATCGAGGATTCCATCCGAGCCTTGATGATGATCCGGGTTTACCGCGTTCGCGGCCATTTGATGGCGGACCTTGATCCGTTGAAGATGTCAGAGCCGGAACAGCACCCGGAACTGAACTATCGTTCCTATGGCTTTACCGACGACGATCTTGATCGTGAAATCTATATGGGCAATGTGTTGGGGCTTGAAACCGCAACCTTGCGTAAGATCATTCAGGTCGTTCAGCAAACCTATTGCGGCACCATTGGCGTCGAATTCATGCACATTCAGGATCCGGTGCAAAAGGACTGGATTCAGCAACGCATTGAAAGCACGACCAATCAGACCCGTTTCACCCCGGAAGGCAAACGCGCCATTTTGGAACGTTTGACCGAGGCTGAAGGCTTTGAACGGTATTTGCAGCTGAAATATACGGGAACCAAGCGTTTCGGCCTTGAAGGCGGCGAAACCATGATCCCGGCGATCGAACAGATTCTTAAACGCGGTAGCCAGTTGGGCATTCGCGAAGTGGTTCTGGGCATGGCGCACCGTGGACGCCTGAACATGCTGACCACGATCATGCACAAACCCTACCGAGCCATGTTCTCGGAATTTCAGGGTAATCCGGCAAACCCGGAAGATGTGCAAGGCTCCGGTGATGTGAAGTATCACATGGGGACGTCTGCGGATCGCGAGTTTGACGGTGAAAACGTTCACCTGTCTTTGACTGCCAACCCGTCGCACCTTGAAGCGGTGGACCCGGTGGTGTTGGGTAAAGTCCGGGCAAAACAGGCGCAACGTGGAGATACGGAACGTAAGGAAGTCATGGCACTTCTGATCCACGGTGATGCGGCAATTGCTGGGCAGGGTATTATTGCCGAATGTTTGGAATTGTCCCAACTGGATGGCTATACCACCGGTGGTACGGTCCATTTTGTCATCAATAACCAGATCGGCTTTACCACCGCACCGCAATTCTCTCGCTCCAGCCCGTATTGCACGGACATTGTGAAAGGGGTGCAGGCACCGATTTTCCACGTCAACGGTGACGACCCGGAGGCTGTGGTCCATGCCGCCCGGATTGCCATTGAATTCCGTCAAGAATTCAAAACCGATGTAGTGCTGGATATGGTGTGTTATCGCCGCCATGGTCACAACGAAAGTGACGAACCGGCATTCACCCAACCGATTATGTACCGCAAAATTGCCCGTCATCCGACCACACGGCAATTGTATGCCAAGACTCTTGAAACTCAGGGCGTGATTGAAGCTGATGAATCCAATGCATTGGTTGCAGCGTTCATGGAGCGGATGGATACGGAATTCGAAGCCGGGAAAACCTATCTGCCGGATAAGGCGGACTGGCTGGAAGGTCGTTGGAAAGGCCTGACGCAGCGGTTTGACGATGACGAAATGAATGCGGAAGAAACCAACTACGAGGAAGACAAAACCGGTGTTCCGCTTGAGGAAATTCAGGCCGTAGCACAGGCAATCACGTCCACCCCAGATGGTTTCAACGTTAACCGTAAAATTCAGCGTCAGTTGGAAGCCAAGAAGAAAATGCTGTCCGGTGAGGAACCGCTGGATTGGGCTACGGCAGAGGCTCTTGCCTTTGGCACCTTGGCGATGGAAGGCACTCCGGTGCGTTTGTCGGGTCAGGATTGCGGGCGCGGGACGTTCTCCCAACGTCATGCTCGTTTGACAGATCAGGACACCGGCGAGCGTTTCGAACCGCTGAACAGAATTTCTGATGATCAAGCCCATTTTGAGGTTCTGGATAGCCCGCTATCCGAACTTGCGGTGTTGGGTTTTGAATACGGATATTCGCTGGCTGAACCTCACCAATTGGTGTTGTGGGAAGGGCAGTTCGGCGACTTTGCCAACGGCGCGCAGGTCATTACCGACCAGTTCATCTCGTCGGCAGAGTCCAAGTGGTTGCGTATGTCCGGCCTTGTTATGCTGTTGCCGCATGGTTACGAAGGGCAGGGACCGGAGCACAGCTCCGCCCGTCTTGAACGCTATTTGCAACTCTGCGCCGAAGACAACATGCAGGTCGGCAACTTCACGACACCTGCCAACTACTTCCATGCTTTGCGTCGCCAAATGCGCCGCAATTACCGGAAGCCGTTGATCCTGATGACGCCGAAATCCATGCTGCGTGACAAACGCATGACCAGCCCGCTGTCCGACTTCCTGCCGGGTACGCGCTTCATGCGGACGTTGCCGGAAACCGAAACTCTGGTCGCGGATCAAAAAGTGCGCCGGGTTCTGCTGTGCAGTGGCAAGGTCTACTTTGATCTGGTCGCAGGCCGTGAAGAACGGGGCATCGACGATGTGGCGATCATTCGGGTTGAACAGTTGTATCCGTGGCCGAAAAACACCTTGGTCAAACACTTGTCCCGGTATCCGAATGCAGAGTTCTTCTGGGTTCAGGAAGAACCGGCAAACATGGGGTCATGGCTGTTCGTGCAACCGCGGTTGAGCTTCCTGATGGAGGAAATGGGTCACAAAGACCCGCGTCCGACCTATATGGGTCGCCGTGCGGCTGCGTCTCCGGCTACTGGGCTTTTGCGTCACCATAATGAGGAGCAAGCCCGCATTGTCGAATACGCGCTGACCGGGAAACGCGAGGACTTGTTCCAGCCGTTCCGCCGCAGCACGCAATTGGCACGTTTGGTTCCACAAGGCAAGGTTCCAAAGTCCTAGGCATTGGCTGAAGTATTCGCCCGTTAAGACAAAGACATTCAAGAACTGGTAAACATACCATGGCACAAGATATCATCGTACCGACCCTCGGCGAGTCTGTCGTCGAAGCAACCGTCGCAAAGTGGTTCAAATCCGTCGGAGAGGCTGTCGCCGTCGACGAACCGTTGGTGGAACTGGAAACCGATAAGGTGACGGTCGAAGTGAACGCTCCGGCTGCTGGGGTTCTCACCGAAATTCTGGCTGCCGAAGATGCGGAAGTCGAAGTTGGGGCTGTTCTTGGTCGCATTGATGCGGCTGGCGCACAGCCAGTGGCGGCTCCGGCTGCTGCTCCGGCCCCGGCAACACCGGAAGCTCAGCAGGTTCTGAATACGGCTGTCGCAGCAGCGGCAACGGCGGATGTGAACCTGGATGAGTTGGCTCCGTCCGTCCGTAAGCTGGTGGTGGAGAACAACCTCAATCCGGCGCAAATTCCGGCAACGGGCAAGGATGGTCGCCTGACCAAAGAAGACGTTGTGAACTTCATGGATGGCACCACGAAGCCAGTGGCTCCGGCTGCTGCTCCGGCTCCGAAAGCTGCGGTGCCGTCAGCCCCGCGTCCGACTGATCCGCGTGAAGATCGGGTGAAAATGTCTCGCCTGCGTCGCCGCATTGCGGAACGCCTGAAAGATGCACAAAACACTGCCGCGATCCTGACCACGTTTAACGAAGTGGATATGACCGCGATTTTGGACCTGCGGTCCAAGTACAAAGCGGAGTTTGAGAAAAAACACGGCAATCGCTTGGGCTTTATGGGCTTCTTTGTGAAGGCTGTGGTCAATGCGCTGAAAGAAATTCCGGCTGTGAATGCGGAAATTTCCGGCGATGAGATCATTTTCAAAAACTTCTACGATATCGGTGTTGCCGTTGGCACGCCGCAGGGCCTGGTGGTTCCGGTGGTCCGCGATTGTGATGTGAAGTCCCTGTCGCAGATCGAAAAGGAAATTGCCGCTTATGGTGCGAAAGCCCGTGACGGCAAACTAACCATGGAAGATATGTCCGGTGGTACCTTCACCGTTTCCAACGGTGGTGTGTACGGGTCTTTGATGTCCACGCCGATTATCAATCCGCCGCAATCCGGTATTTTGGGTATGCACAAAACCATGCAGCGTCCCATGGTCATGCCTGACGGTTCCATTCAGGCCCGCCCGATGATGTACATCGCGCTGTCCTATGATCACCGTATCATCGACGGTGGCGAGGCCGTGACCTTCCTTGTTCGCGTCAAGGAAGCCTTGGAAGACCCGGCCCGTCTGGTCCTGAACGTATAAAGGAAAACAAGCATATGACCGACACTACATTTGATCTTGTTGTCATCGGCGGTGGACCCGGTGGTTATGTTTGTGCCATTCGTGCCGCGCAATTGGGGATGAAGGTCGCCTGCGTGGAAAAACGCGAAACGCTGGGCGGGACTTGCCTTAATGTTGGCTGCATGCCGTCCAAGGCACTGCTGCAATCGTCCCATCACTACCATGCCGCCAAGGAAGAGTTTGCCGAGCACGGCGTGAATGTGTCCGGTGTGGAGCTTGATCTTGCCAAGATGATGGCCCGCAAAGACGACATGGTAAAAGGCCTGACCGATGGTGTGGCTTTCCTGTTTAAAAAGAACAAAGTCACCCACATCAACGGCACGGCAAAGCTGACCGGAACACATACCATTGATGTGGATGGTCAGGCCCTGACCGCGAAAAACATCGTGATTGCCACTGGCTCCGTATCCTCCGGCCTGCCGGGTGTGGATGTGGACGAAAAACAGGTGGTCAGTTCCACCGGAGCCTTGGAACTCGCCGAAGTGCCGAAATCCATGGTGGTGATCGGTGCCGGTGTCATCGGGCTGGAGCTTGGTTCCGTCTGGTCCCGTCTGGGGGCTGATGTCACTGTGGTCGAATTCCTTGATCGCGTATTGCCGCCATTTGACAAAGATATGTCAAAACAGGCGCAGCGCATCCTTGGTAAACAGGGCATGAACTTTAAGCTTAGCCACAAAGTTACGGGCGTGACCAAATCTGCGGATGGTTGCACCGTGACGATTGAACCGGTTAAAGGTGGCGATGCAGTCGACCTGAAGGCTGATGTGGTGTTGTTGTCCATCGGACGTAAGCCGTACACCGATGGGCTTGGCCTTGACGCCGCCGGGGTTGCCGTGGATGAACGCGGCTTTATTCCGGTGGATGATCACCTGCGTACGTCTGTGCCGAACATTTACGCCATTGGCGATGTGATTGGCGGCGTGATGCTGGCGCACAAGGCTGAGGAAGAAGGCGTGATGGTTGCCGAATTGCTCGATGGGCAGGCCGGACACGTAAACTACAACGTGATTCCGTCCGTCGTGTATACGCACCCGGAAGTAGCTGCTGTCGGCAAGACTGAACAGCAATTGAAAGATGAAGGTGTGGCCTATACGGTCGGTAAATTCAACTTTACCGCCAACAGCCGCGCCCGTGCCAATGGCGACACCGCCGGCATGGTGAAAATCATCGCCGATAAGCGTACGGACCGCATTTTGGGTGCGCACATTATTGGCCCGGCAGCAGGTGACCTGATTGCAGAGATTGCTACAGCCATGGAATTCCACGGCTCGGCAGAAGATGTGGCCCGCACCTGTCACTCTCACCCATCCTTAGGTGAAGCCGTGAAGGAAGCCGCTCTGGACGTTGCCAAGCGCGCAATCCACGCGTAATTTTCAGCTCGCAAACACATACCAAAAGCCCCGCCGTGTAAAACAGGTCGGGGCTTTTTTATTGGATCAGCGGATAAGCTTTTGGTTCTTAGCAAAGGCCTTGGCGTGTCGGGCATCGATGGTGATCTGAACCTGCCGCTCCAGTCGGCTGACAAGCTCCATGTCTTTAAGGCCACCCAGTTCGGTTGCGATCTTGGTCAGAATATCGAGCATAGCCGGTTCGATGGGAACCTCCGGCGGGTCATAAGCTTCAGTTTCCGGCGGGACATAGGGGGTGTAGGGCCGCCCATCTACAATTTCGCTAATGGAGGCCAAAATGCCTTGTGCGGTTTCGTCTTCCAGCTTGAGCAACTTGCCAAAGGCTTGCAATGTTTTGTGGTCTTGTAAGGGGGCGGAAATCGTACATGCGCCATAGCCCATGCATTCCATCAATTCCCTGTGTTTGTTGCCTCGGCTGGTGCTGGATTTACTCATACCTGTTTCATCTCGGTTGGTGTGTTGTAAAGGGTCTTACCTGAAGGCGCGCACTGTTTCATGAATTGTTCCTCTCGGCAATATTCATGCGGTACAGGCAATAACATAGCATGGCTATCGCTTTTATCCTGTCTTGGTGTAGGATCAATACACGTAAATCGTGTTGAGTCCATAGACGGGGTTATCCCATGTTGCTTCGCTGGTTCGTTATTCTTTGTACTTGTGGCGTTGTTGGCTTCAGTGCGCCCGCGTGGGCGGATGGGTATGAAGAAGGTCGGGCTGCATACGATGCCGGGGAGTACGAAGCGGCAAAACAAATACTGTTGCCTTTGGCGCGACAGGGGCATGCCAAGGCGATGAATATGATTGGCCTGATGTATTCTAAAGGAAAAGGTTATCCGAGGGATCGCCAAGTTGCCTGTAACTGGTACGAGAAATCGGCGCGGGCCGGGTATATGTTCGGGCAAAGCAATGTCAGCATCTGTTACCGATGGGGCGATGGGCGGCGCGTGAATGTAAACGAGGCAATTTACTGGAAGGAAAAAGCGGCAGAGCAAGGTGATCTTGAAAGTCAGCTGATCCTGATTAAGCTTTTGGTCAAGCAGAACAACAGACAGAAAGCCAAGTATTGGGGGCAAAAAGCAGTGGATCAAGGGAGTGTTTATGCGAAGGTTCGCATGAAAAGTTTTGATCTTCCTTTTGTTGGTGTCCCGGCAACAACCACGGAGCAATTATGCCTTATGATCATGGTTGGTGCCATGGACAAGCCTCTGGATTATTGCGACTAGTTAATATCTATCGTCACCATCTATACTCCATTCACCAAATTGCGATGCCCCTTTCCGCATTGGCGATGGTGGATTATATTAACTGAGAATTGTTCTCATATAATGTAATGGAGTTGTCCGATGTCTGCTGAATTCACCACTGTCCATATTGAAGGCATGTCCTGCATGAGCTGTGTGACCAAGGTTGATCAGGCTTTGCGCGGAGTTGACGGAGTAGTGGCTGTCCATGTGGATTTGGACGGGAAAAAGGCCGTGGTATCCGGTGGTCAGCCCGAAGCCTTGGTCGATGCGGTTGAAACGCTCGGCTTTGATGCCAAAGTTTAAGGTATGACAACCATTCATCTCCATATAGGCGGCATGAGCTGCGCCGGATGTTCGGGTGCGGTGGAACGTGTGCTGCGCAAGCGACCGGACGTGGCAGAGGCCAGTGTCAATTTGGCACTGGAAACGGCTGACGTGGTCTTTTCCAATGAAACGCCGGATGTTGTCGGCGCGATCAGTGCCATTGAGAAGGCCGGGTACACGGCTGCGGAAATTTCCGATGGTCGTGACGACACGGCAGAGGCGGAGCCGACCGCAGGGCAGGGCTGGAAAGTCCTGATCGCGGCGATCTTATCCGCTCCCTTTGTCCCGCATATGGTGGTGATGTTATCCGGCGGTGGCGGCCTGTTGCCGCCATGGTTGCAATGGGTCTTGGCTACCCCGGTTTTGCTGTGGTTTGGCATGCGCTTCCACACAGGCGCGGTCAAGGCGTTATCTCACGGTGCCGCCAATATGGATGTGCTGGTGTCGCTGGGTACACTGGTGGCCTACATTTACAGCCTTGCCATCTGGCTGACGACCCCGGACGGCGCGGTCAGCCACTTGTATTTCGAAGCCTCTGCCATGATTGTCACCTTTGTCATGTTTGGCAAATGGCTGGAGGAACGGGCCAAACGCAGCGCCAGTGCCGCCATTCGGGCGCTGATGAACTTACGCCCAGAAGAAGCCTTGGTGCGGCGCGATGGTCAGGATGTGTCCATTCCGGTGGATCAGGTGAAGGTTGGCGATGTCATCATCATCAAACCCGGTGCGCGCATACCTGTTGATGCCACGGTTGAAAACGGTGCCTCCGAGGTTGATGAGTCTCTGATTACTGGGGAAAGCATTCCTGTCGCCAAAATGCACGGCGATACGGTGGTTGCCGGTGCGGTGAATGGTGCGGGCTTGCTGGAATGTACGGCTACACGGGTTGGTAATGACACGACGCTTGGGCGGATTGTTGCGTTGGTGGCGGCGGCTCAGGGTGGCAAAGCGCCGATCCAGCGACTGGTTGACCGGATCGCGGCAATATTTGTCCCGGTGGTGGTCGCCATTGCATTGGTATCCTTTACCGTTTGGATGTTGTCCGGCAGTTCGTTCGATCATGCGTTGGCGGCCGCGGTCAGTGTTCTGGTGATTGCCTGTCCGTGCGCCATGGGATTGGCAACACCTGCGGCCTTGGTTGCCGGTACTGGTGCTGCGGCACGGCACGGTATTTTGATCCGAGATATTGAGGCGTTGGAACGCGCGGCCCACACCGATGTGGTGGCGTTCGATAAGACCGGAACCTTGACCGAGGGCAAGCCAAAGCTGGTGAACCTGTATGCGGTTGACGATGAAGATGCCTTGCTGCGTCTTGCCGCATCGGCACAACAGGGCAGTGAGCACCCCTTGGCGCAGGGTTTGGTGAATGCGGCAAAGCCCGAAGACTTGCTGCCGGTTCAGGATTTTCAGGCTGTCGCCGGGCAAGGCATTCAGGCAACGGTCGATGGGCATAGAATTGTCATTGGGACGGCGGAGTTCATGGTCTCGCAGCAGGTCGAGATTTCTGACCTGCTGGATATTGCCGCGGGGTGGCAGTCGGACGGTCAAACCGTGTCTTTTGTTGGCATTGATGGCGTTGCGGCAGGGCTTGTGGCGTTTTTGGATACACCGCGCCCAGATGCCAAACAGGCGGTGGAAGCCCTGAAAGCGCGGCAAGTGGAGCCATTAATGTTATCCGGTGATCACCCGGATACGGTGGCGGCTGTGGCGCGTGAGCTTCACGTTGCGGATTTTGTCGGTCGGGCGTCCCCGGCGGATAAGGCGAATGCGATCAAAGCTCGGCAGGAGAAGGGGCACGTGGTTGCCATGGTCGGTGACGGTCTGAATGATGCCCCGGCTTTGGCGCAGGCGGATGTCAGCATTGCCATGGGCAGCGGTACTGATGTGGCGATGGAAACCGCCGGGATTACCTTGATGCGTTCAGACCCCAGTCTGGTTGCAGCGGCACTAGCGGTGGCAAGTTCGACCCGCCGCAACATTCGCCAAAATCTGTTCTGGGCGTTTGCTTATAACGTTTTTGGAATTCCGCTGGCTGCGTTCGGAATGCTGCACCCTGCCTTTGCCGGGGCAGCCATGGCGCTTAGCTCGGTGTGTGTGGTGACCAATGCCTTGCGCCTGACCCGTTGGCATCCCTAAGCCAAAGCCTGCGGTTTAGGCGCGTGGCTGAGGTTCTTGCTCAGCAAATGCTAGAATCGTTGCAAAAATCAGGAACATGCCGCCAGTGGCATAGTTGATTTTGCGTTGGATTGCGGCCCCGAAATTGCGTGTGCCGATGTAGTGACCGATCAGGCTGTAAACCCAAGCGGCGGCAAATTCGGTCATCAGGAACGTAGAGCCGATAATCGCAAACTGCGGAATGTAATCGCCGTGGGGGTCGACGAATTGCGGCAAAATGGCGGTCATAATCAGGATTGCCTTGGGGTTGGCTGCGGCAATCATGAATTCGCGACGCATCAGGTGCTTCACGGTTTCCTGCTGGGCCAAGGTTTGCCCGCTTACGGACAGGTCAGCCTCGTTTTTGCTGAATATGACCTTAAGGCCAAGGAAACCCAGATAGACCACCCCGGCCCATTTGATAATCAAAAATGCGCTTTGAGAACTCGCCAAAATGATGCCAAGTCCAGCGGCGGTTAGGACCACCATGGCTGCAAACACCACAATGCGCCCGGTGCAGGCCTGAACTGCTGCGGACGGTCGGTGACGCATGCCAATCATAATGCTGTTAAAGTTATTTGGACCAAGCGCCATGGAAATCAGGAATGACGCAGGGATAAATGTTACCCAGTCCATGAAAGTCAGCATTCAGGCGACCCTTTACAGTTTTGAGGTTAATGAGACCGATGACTATAAGAGGCCGCCCTGACCTTAATCAATGGATGATATGGTCTTTTTTTATCTAATCAGCGTTGCACTTTGCGCAGGACGGTTACGGTTTCACCGCCAATGCCCCAGTTATCCGTATCTACTTCATCAATGACCACCACTGTGGTCTTCGGATTTTTGCCGAGGACATCGACCAAAAGCTGGGTCGCGCCTTCGATCAATTTGGCCTTTTGTTCTGCGGTTGCGCCTTCTTTGGTGATCTTGATATTGACGTAAGGCATGGTCAGTCTCCTGTTGTGGGGAATGAAATATCGTAGTTTCGGTCAAACACAATGAACAGCAATCCGATGCCGACACACCCCGCAGCCATGGCAAGCGGAATGGCGAAACTTTGGCTGGTATCGGCAATCCAGCCGGCAACGATTGGGGCAATGACCTGCCCCACCGCATAGCCTGCGGTCAGCATGGCGGTGATGCGACGACTATTAGGCGGAGAACGGCGTCCGCCCTCTGCCATCATCAAGGCAACGATGCCAAGGAACGTGCCGCCAAAAGACACGGCGACAAACACGACCTCTATCATGGTGCTGGCTTGCATGCATACCAGCATGCCTGCGGCTTGCAGCATATATGCGGCAGACATGGCCCATTTGACGCCGATTTTGCGCCCCAGCCATGGCCACAGCAATGTGGACGGAACCGCAGCGATTCCAGAGATCACCCATGCCCATGGGGCAAGATCTGCGACGGCGGGTAGCGTGGTAATGATGGTCACCAGAAATGTGGCAGAGACAATGTAGCCCAATGCTTCAAAGAAATAGGCAATGGCAATCATGTAAAGTCGCGGCCATGGTAACGGTGGGTGTTTATGTTCCGTAAGGGCGGAGGCCGGGTGATGTGTTTGGGCATTCAGGAATAGGGCGAGAGCCGCAGCAACTGTGGCAACCCCGCCGAAGCCAAGCCACGCAATTTTCCAGCCGTCTCCAATTGGGGCCAGATTGTCAAACCAAGGGGCGCAAACCCCCGTCAGAATAATGCCGCAACCAACCCCGCCGTAAATTGCCCCGGCCCAGTTGCCGCGTCCGCGCTCCATAAGGCGTTGGGTAGCTTCACTGGCGACATAGACGAACAGCATGCCGCTGGCGATCCCGGCGGCAAAACGGATCAGGCTCCAGAGCATGACAGATTGGGTCATCCCCATGGTGTAAGAACCAAGCAAGCTGGTCAGCAGCATAATCGCGGCAATTTTATGGGAACGGGCACTGGATGGAATCAGGAAAGCCCAAGTTGCACCAACCAAATAGCCGACCAGATTGGTCCCGGCGATCCAGCCACCAGTGGCGTAATCCAGCCCCAAGTCACGCTGCATGAAAGGTAGAACCGGGGTATAGGCAAAACGCCCAATCCCCATGGCGATAACCAACCCCAGCATCCCGGCAATAACAATGCCCAGGGAAATGCGGGGTGATGAGGGGAGAGCGCAGGAGTTAACGTGGAAACCGGACATGTCGACCCTGACAGAATAAGACCTATGCAGGGTAATCAAAACCCGCCGGATTAGCCTTCGCCGTCATCGTCCACATTGATGGCGTCATCCTGCTCAGCCAACTCAGCCGCTGCAACGATCAGAATAATGCCATCTACATCTTTGACAACAACTTGTGATCCAACGGGCAAAGATTCATCACAGCGCACCGCCCATGTCGAATCATCGACCATTGCCCGGCTGGTCTTGTTGCTAACCGGTTCCATTAGGGTCAGAGTGCGTCCGATGTATTGGGCACTCCGCTGGTTAAGGCGGGGGTGATCGTCAAGCCGATCGGATGTGCGTTGGTATATTGCGCGCCCGGCAACCGTTGAAATTACGGACAGGATGGCAAAGGCGATCCACTGCATTTCCCATGACAAACCCGGCATTGCCAGTTTCATGAAGCCGACAATTGCTGCGGCAATGGCAAGCCACAGGAACAGCACGCCGGGGATGATCATTTCGATCACGCCAAGGATAATGGCAGCGATCCACCAGTGCCAAATATCAAACCCATTCAGGATATCAATCAGGGTTAGCTCCATGGGCCTTTATCCATCGGTTTGGAGTTGCGCTCGGAAGCGGATTCCTCCGCTCTGTGGGATTTGATATGGGAATGTTTGTCTGGCTGTGCCAAGGCTGGGGCGACATCTTTCAGCCCGTCTTTCAGCATTTCCGTGATGCCGCCAACTGCGCCGATAACGCCAGAGGCTTCAAGCGGCATCATAATCAGTTTTTGGTTGGGGGCACTGGCGATGTCTTTTAATGCCCCCACATAGCTTTGCGCGACGAAGTAATTGACTGCATTAATGTCACCCTCGGCAATCGCTCGGGAAACGCTGGCGGTGGCTTTGGCTTCGGCTTCGGCTTCCCGTTCGCGGGCCTCTGCATCGCGGAATGCGGCTTCGCGGCGGCCTTCGGCTTCAAGGATTGCGGATTGCTTTTCCCCCTCGGCACGTAGGATGGCGGATTGTTTTTCACCTTCTGCCAACAGAATTTCTGCCCGCTTGTCCCGTTCGGCCTTCATTTGGCGGGCCATAGAATCCACAAGGTCCCGAGGCGGCGTGATGTCCTTGATTTCAATGCGGGTGATTTTGACGCCCCATGGATTGGTGGCGCGGTCAACCGTCGATAATAAGCGAGAGTTGATTTCATCCCGTTCGGACAGAACCGGGTCCAAATCCATTGATCCCATAACGGTTCGAATATTGGTGGTGGTCAGATTCAAAATGGCCAGTTCCAGTTGTCGGACTTCATAGGCTGCCTTTGCCGCATCCATCACCTGATAAAACACCACGCCATCCACTGTGACCATGGCGTTGTCTTTGGTGATGACTTCTTGACTGGGGACATCCAGCACCTGTTCCATCATGTTCATCGTGGCACCGATGCGATCCACCAAAGGAATGATAAAGTGCAAGCCGGGACGCAGGGTCTGGATATATTTCCCGAACCGTTCCACGGTGTATTCAAATCCCTGTGGGACGGATTTTACGGACAAAAAGACCAGAAGAACGGCAAAGACGACGACAACAATGGCAAAAATTGCACTTCCCGTAAGCATTATCAATGCCCCCACTTGTGAACCTGTCTGTTGAATCTAGCACAGAAACGCTTGATGCGTGTGTTGATTCTGAGTTGGCAACTGTGAAGCAACACCCAACATAAAACCTTCATCCAACAGTCATATGAATGTGATTATAAGGTTGGGTTTTGGAACCTGCTGGAATGAAAAAAATGGTAGGTGGAATTTGAGGATGTGGAGAGCCCCTCATGGCGCAAGATCGTGTTTATAATGTTTTGTTTCTGTGCACAGGGAATTCGGCGCGGTCGATTATGGCAGAATGCCTGTTGAATCGGGTTGGGCAGGGCCGTTTCCGGGCATATTCCGCCGGGAGCGACCCCAAAGGAGAAGTCAATCCTTATGCACTGGAGATTTTAAAGAATGAAAATTACAGCTTGGACGGTTTGCTATCCAAAAGCTGGACGGAATTCAGTGCCGATGATGCCCCGATCATGGACTTTGTCTTCACGGTTTGCGATGACGCCGCCAATGAAGCCTGCCCCATATGGCCTGGGGCTCCGATGAGCGCCCATTGGGGAATACCGGACCCGGCGAAAGCCAGCGGAACCCCGGCAGAGATCCGGTTGGCATTTGCCAACACCTTGCGTTACCTCAACAATCGGCTGTCGGGTTTTGTGAATTTGCCTTGGGCGTCATTGGATAAGCTGGCCTTGCAAAAACGTTTGGATGAAATTGGTCAGGATGTTGCCAAAACGCCCATTTGATCTTTTGGTTTTTGATGGATCAAATTGAAAAGAAACGGGGCGAAGAGATGCCCCGTTTGCAATGCGGGGGTTAACGCCCAAGGTAGGTCTTGACCGTTGTATCGGCGATCATTTGTAGGAATTTTGCATCATCTTTGCTGATTTTACCAAAGTAATCGTATGAATTTCCAACGGGTGAAGCGTCGTAAATCGCAGCAAAGACGGTGGCTGCGGCAAGGTAGGTGCCCAAAAGTGTCGGATGACTGCCGTCGAAATCCTGATGCAATTTGATGTCCGGGCGCTGGCGATAGGCTTCCGCAAATGCCAGCCCGACCGGAATGACCAAGGCACCAACTTCATTCCCAACACGGGTATATAGGTTGCGATTCAAGTCCACCAGTTTTGGGCTGGCGGACTTATGCGGTGCAGCATAGGCAGGCGGCATGTAAAGCGCTGGCTCCCCTTGCGCCATGCGAATAGCTTTTGCATAAGATATCACGGTCTCGCGGAACTCCTTTTGCCGAGTTTCGGAAAGGGCTGTGCCGCTTTGATCCTGAAGAATGACCACCTGAAATGGTCCCCCGACCCGCAGGCGGTCCTTGTCAATGTAACAGGACAGACAGTGATCGGAGAGTCTGGCGCCGCTGATGGTCGCCAACTTGTATTTCAGCGGGCCATCATGGAATCCTGCGCCCTTGACCATGCGGCGGACGTGGCTGTGCAACCCATCACCGTAAAACATGTAACTATTGCCAACGAACAGGACACGTGATGGATCTGTGGTGTTTAAGGCTTTGACCTTTGCTGTCTCATCGTCGGCAATGGCCTTGGCAGCGGTGAGTGTCAGGCCTAGACACAGAAGCAGGCTGTATAAACGGCGCATGGGGAAGCTCATGTATGGAAGGAGGAACCATGGGGAGAGAGGAACCTCCCTCCCCACGTTTAGTATTGGTTTAGGCGCGAATGGTGTCTAGGAAAGTATTGACTTCCCGATCCAAAATTTCTGCCTGCTGACTTAACAGGCTTGCCTGATCGCGCAACGAATTTGCCGCAGAGCCGGTTTGGTTGGCACGGGCGCGGATTTCCGACACGCTGGTGTTGACCTGTTCAGTCCCATCTGCCGCCTGTTGAACGTTGTGGGAAATTTCACCCGTGGCTGCGCCTTGTTCTTCAATGGCGGATGCAATGGTGGACGAAACTTCGTTCACCCGGTCAACGGTTTCACCGATCCTGCGAATTGCCGCAGCGGTGCGTTGGGTTTCGGCCTGAATGGCTTCGACTTGTTGGGTGATGTCTTCGGTTGCGCGTCCGGTCTGACTGGCGAGGTTTTTCACTTCCCCGGCGACCACGGCAAAGCCTTTTCCTGCGTCTCCGGCTCGGGCGGCTTCAATCGTTGCGTTGAGCGCCAGTAGGTTGGTTTGGTTGGCAATGTCGTTAATCAGGACAACGATCTCACTGATGCGTTCAGCCGACCCTGCTAGTCCTTGTACCAAAACATCTGCATCACGTGCTTCGGCAACGGCTGCACTGACCACTTCCGATGACAAGGCAACCTGAGACGCAATCTCGTTGATTGATGCGGACAGTTCTTCTGTTGCCGTTGCAACGGTTTGCACGTTCGCGCTGGTTTGTTCCGATGCGCTGGCAACATTGATGGCGAACTGTTCGCTTTTCAGGGCATCATCATGCATTCCCTCTGCCGACATGACCATGTTTCCTGCCGCATCCGTAACTTCACGAACAATGCCGCCGACGGCCTCTTCGAAGGCATCTGCCATTCTGAGGCGTTCTTGTTTCGCCAGTTTTTGGGCTTCTTCTTCGGCTTTTTGCCGTTCAGCCTCAAGGGCTCGGATGCGTTGATTGCTTTTGCGGAAGTCTTCCAATGCGCGACCAAGGGTGCCGATTTCATCTCCGCGGTCTTGGTAAGGAACATCAATGCTGAAGTTGTCCTTTTCAAACTCTGTCAGGACCCCGGTAACATTTTCCAGTGGCTTGCGGATCAGAACCGCAGCAATCCACAACAGAGCCAACGCCAGAAGCGCGATAACGACTGCTGATGAAATCAGAATTTTTTGCGATAAGGCATCGGCGGTCGCGGTGACGGCTTCAATCGGAATGTTAACCAGCACGGACCATGGTTTTTCACTGTCCTGAATTTGCAAAGGTATGAACATGTGAATGAAATCATCATCCGTGAAAGTGAATTCTGCACCCTTTTCAATATTTGGCATGGCCTTGGCAAACATCTCAGAGGTCTTGTCGACCTGTTTCCCCAGCTTTTCCGGGTCGGGATGGGACACCCATCGCCCTGAATAGGAGATCAGGTTGATGCTGCCGTTGCCATAGGGTTTGAGTTTGGCCAGCTCATCGGAAAGGGTGTTCAAGTAAATATCAACCCCGGCGACACCAAGGAACTTTCCAGCCTTGTTCAGGATGGGGTAAACCGCTGAACTCAGCATGACATGGTTGCCCTCAATGTTATAGATCGTGGGCTTCATCAGGCTGGATTTTTGCGTGCTTTTGGTTCCAGTGTAAAATGCTGCTTCCTCGCCGTCCCCCTCGTAACTTGTTAAATGGTGGGCGGAGACACCAGTGCCAAAGTTGAAATAGTAAGGGATAAAACGACCAGTTTCGTCATTCAGCGGCTTGTTATTGGCAAATGCGGCATCGTTACCATCAAATGCATTGGGTTCAAATCCCATCCAGTAGCCAGCCATGTCGGGATTTTTTTCCATGGTGACCCGAAGGTACTCGGTCGCGGCATCACGATCCGGGGTGCCCGTGGCAATTTGGGCTTCCAGCATTGCCCCCAACAGTTTTGCCCGTTCCATGCCTTCGTCTAGGGTCCGTTTGACTTCCTGAGCATAGCGTTGCCCAAGTGCCTTGGCTTCGGCTTCTGCCTGTATGCGGATATCACGTTCCGCCTCTTGACTGATCCAAAATGTGCTTATCGACATGCATAGCAAAACCATGCCAACACTTGCCGCAATCAGCTTCGCGCTGAGCGAGAGTTTGTTGAACGACATAATGCCTTTCTCCCATCCTTCTTCCTATTCTTGCTAAGTGGGGAAAGTCGTGCGGAATTTTGAGATGCAAGAGGATGATAAGTTGAAGAAAAGCATCTAAAGCTTGTTCGCATTTCCGCTTTTCTTGTTGTCTTGTGCAATTTTTGATAATTTTATTTTAGTGCATGGGTTATCTTGGGTTGTTTTTGTGTTTTCAAGCACGGCCATCATGCGTGCATTTCCCATAAGTAATATCGAACAGCTTTTCCCAGCATTCATTTGTGAATTCACCTAGGGGAATTGGAGTTTCCCTTGTCTTGTCGCAATCTGTCACTTATCACTAGTGGCGTTGCTTTTATGATTAGGCAGATTTTCATGTCCAGAGTTACAGCCGTCACGGTTACACATAATGGTTCCCGCGTATTGGAAGGGATGCTGTCGACACTGCCTAAATCAGTACCGCTGATTGTAGTGGACAATGCGTCGTCTGATGATTCTGTTGCAATTGTTGAACGTCTGCGTCCCGATGCGGCGATTTTCAGAAATGAAATTGGCCTTGGCTACGGCGGCGGCATGAGTGTGGGGCTGCCCCATGTGACGACGGATTACGTGCTGATGGTGAATCCGGACACCATTTTGAACGCGGTCGCCATCGAAACAATGGTGGCGGAGGCCGATGCCAATCCTCAGGCTGGATTATTGACCCCGGTTGTGGAAAACCCGGATGGTTCCGTGGAGATTTCCCACGATATCGTTCTTGAAAAGCGGTCCTTATGCCCGCCGAGAGATAATGAACCTGTTCCAGAAGGGCCATTGTGTGCAGATTACCTGTCCGGTGCAATTGTCATGGGACGGATGTCTGCCTTGCGGGAAATTGATTTTTTCGATACGGAATTCTTTTTGTATTACGAAGATGATGACATGTGCCGTCGATTGAAGGATGCCGGATATTACAGCATGGTGGTTCCGTCAGCCCGAATTACGCACATTGGCGGAGGATCAATCCCTCCGACTGCAGACTACAAATATGAAAAATTTTGGAATATGGCGTGGTCCCGGTTGTACTTCGCTCAAAAATACGAAGGTCGAGACGCAGCACGAGCGATGGCTCGGAAATGGGTGAAAAAATATGCCCTGAAGGCATTTGGCTATCGCCTGATCGGAAAGTCGGGAAAAGCTTTGCGAGATAAGGCACGTCGGGATGGGGCAAAAGCATTCCTGTCAGGTGTCCGTGCGTCGAAACTGCCGCCGAAAATATAGTGATTATCCGGGGCGCATGCTTGCCTGCTGAGGGTGCAGCTGCATGGTGCCTATGTTTGACTGATGAGGGGGTCTTGTAATGAAAGCCGTGATTCTGGCCGGAGGGCTGGGAAGCCGTTTGTCCGAGGAAACTGGCCTGCGGCCAAAGCCTATGGTTGAAATCGGCGGGTTGCCGATTTTATGGCACATCATGAAGTTATATTCCCATCATGGCATTCAGGACTTTATCGTCTGCCTTGGTTACAAGGGCTATATCATCAAGGAATATTTCTCCAACTACTTTCGCCATCATGCGGATATGACCATTGATCTTGGCAGAAATACTATTGATTACCACAACAGTAATGCGGAACCATGGCGGGTGACGCTGGTCGATACCGGGGCAAATACAATGACCGGGGGACGCTTGGGTCGTGTCCGTCGATATTTGGACCCAGATCAGTCGTTTTGCCTGACGTATGGTGATGGTGTCGGGAATGTGAATATCGCCAGCAGTATTGCGCAGCACAAAGCTGCCGGGCGCAAGGCAACCATGACGGTTGTCACTCCGCCGGGGCGCTTCGGGTCTGCGGTTATGGACGGGGATAAAGTCACAGCCTTTACGGAAAAACCCCATGGAGAGGTTGGTCGGATCAATGCCGGGTTCTTTGTGTTGGAACCGAGTGTTTTGGATTTGATTGATGGCGATGCCTGTGTTTGGGAACAGGCTCCGTTGCGCACTTTGGCGGATTCCGGGGAATTGAGCGCATTTGTCCATGATGGTTTCTGGAAGCCCATGGATACCCTGCGTGAGAAAAATGAACTTGAAGCTATGTGGCAATCCGGTGAGGCGCCGTGGAAAGTCTGGTGACAAAAGGATCGACAATGGGTCTATCAACGGAATTTTGGTCCGGTAAACGGGTGCTTTTGACCGGGCATACCGGATTTAAAGGGGCATGGGCCATGCATTGGCTGAAAAGCCTTGGGGCCGATGTTCATGGTTTGGCTTTGGCCCCGGCGACGAGACCCAGTTTGTTCGAAGTTTTGTATGGACAACCGACCGCCGAGGAAATTGTTGATCTGCGGGATCGTGGGGCAGTTGCGCGTCGTGTGCGTGAAGTCCAGCCGCAAGTGGTTGTCCATATGGCAGCGCAAGCCATTGTCATGGAGGGGTACAAAACCCCAGTGGAGACTTTCGCCACCAATGTGCTGGGAACGGCCCATCTGCTGGATGCTCTGCGTGAGGTTGACGGGTTGCTGTCCGTTGTCGTAGTGACCAGTGATAAAGCCTATGAAAACGATGATCGGGGCAGGCCATTCGCCGAAAACGATCCGGTTGGTGGTTCTGATCCGTACAGCGCATCCAAAGGCTGTCAGGAGATCGTCGCCCAAAGTTACCGCCGCAGTTTCTTTCAGCAAAAAGGCATTCCTGTGGTTACGGCACGCGCCGGGAATGTGATTGGGGGCGGTGATTGGGCCGAAGACCGTTTGATGACCGATGCGTTGGCAGCATTGGTAGCCAAACGCAATATTGTCTTACGCAATCCGCTGGCGACCCGCCCGTGGCAACATGTCTTGGAACCCGTCGCCGGGTACTTGCTGTATGCACAGGTATCGGCGGAAGGCCTCATCGATGTGCCGTCCCTGAATTTTGGCCCAGATGATTCCGCCACGGTGCAAGATGTGACCGAACGTCTGTTGAAATTGTGGCAGGTTCCGGGGCTGACTTGGGAGCAAGACGCGGCATCCCACCCGAAAGAGGCTCATGCTCTGGCGCTGACGGCGCAGAAAGCCCGCGCTGTTTTGGGCTGGCAGCCTCGTTTGGATTTGGATACCACGCTCGGCTGGATTGTCGATTGGCATAAGGCTTTTGAGCAAGGACAGGATATGTCTGCCGTAACTGCGCAGCAAATTGAACACTATCAACGTTTGATGGATGAAGAATGAGCACTTTGACATGTCGCGCCTGTGGCGCACCGTTGACCCGCACGTTGGTTGACCTCGGGGAAACGGCGCTTGCCAATTCCTATGTAAAACCGGAAAAAGCAGGGACGGTGGACAAAGCCTATCCTCTTCATGCGCGGGTCTGTGACCAATGTTATCTGGTCCAGGTGGAAGACGTTGTTCCGGCAGAGGATATCTTCTCTGACTATGCGTATTTTTCTTCTTATGCTGCGTCGTGGGTAGAGCATGCCAAGGCATACTGTGACTTAACACAGCAGCGTTTGGGATTAGGCAAGGACAGTTTCGTCGTTGAGGTCGCTTCCAACGATGGGTACTTGTTGCAGCACTTTGTTGGAAAGGGCGTGCCGTGCCTTGGGGTCGAACCTGCGGCGAATGTGGCAGATGTTGCCCGTGAAAAAGGTGTTCCAACCCTGACCGCATTTTTTGGTCTGGAGACGGCGCGCAAGGTTCGTGATGAACATGGGGCAGCGAACTTGACCGCCGCCAACAATGTACTGGCTCACGTGCCGAATATTAATGACTTCGTTGCCGGATTTGCGCATCTGTTGGCGGATGAGGGTGTTTCAACTTTTGAATTCCCGCATTTGCTTAACCTGATGAAATACGTGCAGTTTGACACGATTTATCATGAACATTTCTCCTACCTATCCTTGTATGCGGTGGAAAAATTATTCGCCCGTCATGGGCTGCGTGTGTTTGATGTGCAGGAACTGCCAACCCATGGCGGATCGTTGCGGGTTTGGGCTTGCCGACGGGATGCTGCTTATGCCGATACGGATGGCTTACGCAAGGTTCGGGCCGACGAAGCCGAATTCGGCATGGCAACACCGGAAGCCTATGATGGGTTCAACGCCCGTGTTGTTGCGGTGAAAGATGGCCTGCTGACATTTCTGACGACAGCCAAAGCTGAAGGCAAAACTGTGGTCGCATACGGTGCGGCGGCAAAAGGCAATACGCTGTTGAATTACTGTGGTGTTGGTCCTGACCTCATTAAAATGGTGGCTGATGCCAATCCGCATAAACAAGACCACTTGCTGCCGGGTAGTCATATTCCGATCGTTGCGCCGGAGGACCTTGCCGCTGCACAGCCTGATTATGTGCTGATTTTGCCATGGAATTTGAAAGCCGAAATTGCGGAAAAAATGGCGCATTTGCGGCAGTGTGGAGCTAAGTTCGCAACGGCAGTTCCGGCAATGGATATCTTTTAACGTCTCTATGTTGACAGAGTAAGGGGTGGGCTCGTGCGGTTTCTCGATACGCCGATTGCTGGTCTTAAACAAATCGAGCTGACCTGCCTTGCGGATGAACGCGGCTTTTTTGCCCGCTCGTTCTGTGAGCAGGAGTTGGCAGATACGGGCAGCCCTTTTCGGGTGGTGCAATCCAATCTTTCCTTCAATCACAAGAAGGGAACCTTGCGCGGTTTGCATTATCAGGCTGCACCACAGCCGGACCCGAAAATCGTCCGATGTATCCGCGGGGCAATTTGGGATGTTGCCGTGGACCTGCGCCCGGAATCCCATACCTACCTGAAATGGTTCGGTGCAGATTTAACGGCAGATAATCGCCACGGGTTGCTTATCCCTGCAGGGTGCGCGCATGGCTTCATCACCTTATCTGATGATGCGGAAGTTTTATACCTGATGGGCGAGGTTTACGTACCGGATTTGGCGCGAGGCGTGCGCTGGAACGATCCGGCCTTTGCCATTGATTGGCCTTTAGCTCCTGTTGCCATCAATGATAGGGATGCAGCGTATCCAGATTATGAGGTGCGCTGATGCGGGTGCTGGTCACAGGTGGAAACGGTTTTATTGGGCGTCATGCTGTTGAACATCTGGTTCGGCAGGGGCATGAAGTGGTTATTGCTTCTCGCAATGGGCGCTCGGTCGTCAAAGGTGCTGACGCCGTTGCTGTAGACTTGTTGCAAGACGGCGCTGCCAGCCGTTTGATTGGAGACCTTCGCCCCGAAGGGCTGCTGCATTTGGCTTGGGAAACCACCCATGGTGTGTTTTGGTCTGCCCCGGACAATCTGCGTTGGAACGTTGTGACTTGCGAACTATTGGACACCTTCCTGGAAAAAGGCGGAGTGCGCGGAGTGTTCGCCGGGACCTGTGCGGAATATGGCTGGAACCGTTTGCAGGCAAACGACCTGTGCGTGGAAAAATCGACGCCGCTGTCGCCGGAGACCTACTACGGCCAGCAAAAATTGGATGCCTTCTGGCAGGTGGACGAGCAAGTGAGTAAGGGCGCGTCCTTGGCATGGGGGCGGGTTTTTTTCCTATACGGTGCGGATGAAACGCCGACCCGTTTTGTCTCGCATGTGATGCGGAAATTGTTGCAAAACGAAGTGGCGGACATGAGTAGTGGCACGCAAATCCGGGATTTTATGGATGTGCGGGATGTCGGACGTGGATTTGCTGACTTGTTTGCCGCAAACAAAGTAACGGGTCCGGTGAATGTGGCCTCGGGTGTGCCGTGTTCTTTGCGTGATGTGGCGGACGAAATCGCCCGACAGTTGGGGAGTGTCGATTTGTTGCGGTTTGGTGCTCTGCCGGATCGGGACAATGAGCCAAAAACCTTGGTTGCCGATATTCGGCGATTGCGTGATGAAGTCGGTTTTACTCCACGGCATTCCCTGCAGCAGGGGATTGCGGATATGCTGTCGGCTTTAAAGGCGGAAATGCAGGTGTAACTTCCAGACTGTGTGACTGTTGAACGGTACTCTTTGACGCAAAAAAAACGCCATCGTGATGATGGCGTTTTTGCATTTTAGGGGGAGCGTGTTAGGCCATGGCGTTTTCCGGTGTGTCGCCGTTGGATAAGCTTTGAACCAGTTGTTCAAGTTTTGAAGCAATGGACAGCATGTTGTCAGATGCCTGTTGCAGATGTTGGGCTCTTTGATTGCCTTCATTTGCCGCAGATAGGGATTCCTTGGCGGAGTATATGGACGTTGTGACCTGTTCCGCCGTGTCCATGCACAGGCTGGAAACCTGTGTCGCCCCGGCAGAAATATCCTGAATGTCAGAGGTTACGCTGTGGGCCTCGGTTGCCATCAGGGACATTTGCGATTGCAGGCGTTCCGATGCCGCGTTCTGGGCGTGGGTTGCTTCTGTAACGGCTTGAGCGGCGGCCTGTAGTCCCTCGATGACCGTATCGATACCATGCATAGAGGTCGTGACATCATTTGCACCCTCGCCAATCGCCATGATCCGGCTTTCGATATCTTCCACCGCATGGGCCGTTTGCTGCGCCAGTAATTTGACTTCTCCGGCAACGACGGCAAAGCCTTTGCCCGCGTCGCCGCTGCGGGCGGCCTCAATGGTTGCGTTTAGGGCCAGCAGGTTGGTTTGCGCTGCAATGTCCGCAATTAGTTTCAATACGGTTTTGATATCTTCAGCCACAGTTTGCAATTGTTTGGCTTTTTCAAGGCCGATTTGTGACTTCTGCACGGCGTCTTGAATGTAAGCATTGGTTTCAGCGGTGCTTTCCGTAATGCAGGTGACGCCGGACGTGACGGCTTCAATCTCATTCGCCGTAGCATTGACAAGGCTGGCTGTGGATTGGGCAGCCTTTGCAATGCGCATGGTTTGGCTTTCCATGTCATGGGCGCTGGTTAGAATTTCCGACATGGCGTGGCTGACGGCTTCTGTGTTGCCGTGCAATTGGTGGGCGCGGTCAGCGGCCGTAGCGGACTGCGACGACAGGTCACGGGAAATGGCCTGAAGGTCGGAGGCCGCATCGACCATATCGCGGGAGGTCGCGGCAATGCCACGGATCAAGGCATGGTTACGGCTCATCAATTCGTTAAAGTGAAAGGCAAGCTCTGCGGCTTCATCGCCGCCATGGGCGTCAACGGGTTTATAGGTTTCCCCGCTCATGGCTTGTTTCATGCCCAAAATGACATGGCCCGTGCCAAGAGTTGCCGCATGTTCGGCATAATTTAGGCCGCGTTCTTCGTCTTCACGATCCACTCGCAATCCACCCATGAATTTATCAATGATGCGAAGGATGATGTAAAGCAATCCTTTAATTCGGCCCACCGAATCGCCTAATTGTGATAGCACAACTAGGTATGGATCGCAAGGTTTTCCGTACGAATGAGAAGGTGTGGTAACTCAATGACTTAAAACGAAAAAGCCGCTAATCCAGAGGAAAAGCGGGCTAAATCGTAGGTAAGATTCGATGTGTGACAGCTCGAATTTTACCGAAAATTTGGTCCGCATGTCAACGGGAAAAGATGATTTTTCCGAATGCCTCTTTTTGCCCTTTTTCTAGAGTTATTTAGACCGCGACCTTCCGTGTGGAGGGGCTATGACGTGCGAATCGTCTATAAAAAATGAGCTGTTGGATTTGCTGACCGAGGTTGGCAGTAAGATTTTAAGCAATCGACCGGCATTAAATTATCTGATCCGGGCGGTGCGGGAATACACCACCAAAGACGACTGGCGGACTGGCAATCGTGCTTTGGTCTATCGTGATGTCAGGGATATTGCTTTCGAGTTCGGTGTATCCGTCCGCACCATAAACAACTGGGAACGATCCATATGCAGTGCCTTTGGATTGCAGGTGGTTGCGTCCTGCAATCGCCGTCGATTTGCAAACCGTTGTCCGAAGACCGGGAGGATTGTTTCCGGTTATGGCCTTGAGTTGACGGGCCTTCGTGAAATGCTGCCGATCATGCAAGCCATCAAGGATGAGTTTGCCTTGCTTGTGGCCCGCCGCCGAGAGCTGAGGCAGCGGCTCAACCGTGTGCGTGGACGTGTGCGCCAATTGGCAACGGTTCTGTATTGCCTGTGTCGGAAAACGGAAAATTACGCATTGGAAGCGCAGGGTCGAGAGCTGGACCTGTCTGTGCGAGGTCGTGTGTCAGAGCATGCGACCGTGATGGATCTGGAGCAAATGATCCTTGCAGCTGAAGATGTGTGTGACGAATTGGAACGACTGCTGATCCTGTGCAAAAGCTGTGGATCGGATGTGGACGTTTCCGACACGTCGGAAACAACTTTCCGACCCATACAACTACCAACTCAACCCCAATCTTATCCTTCGGATAGTTGTAGTCCATTTGTGGACAACACAGCCCACAAGCCCGTTCGGGGGTGGCGTCGCAATGCGCCCCCCTCCGGGCTTGCGCAGGGGGTAGATGCTGCGCATCCGGCAGCACAGTATTCCGGGCTGTCGTGTGTCGATCCGGCGCAGATCGGTGCGATGGATGTGCAACCGGCAACAGCCCTTCGTGCCGCATCCTCCCGGTTTTTGGCGCACTTGCCGCCATCAACCTCAATCCTGACCCGCAGCACTGTGGTTGAAGCTGCTCAGGGCTTGGCAAGTGAGCTTGGTGTTGGTGGTGAGACTTGGAACTTTGCTTGTCAGGTTATGGGAGCGTATCCAGCGGCTTTATGCATGCTGGTTACGGACAATGCCCGTGATCGTGGGATCAAATCTCCCGGTGGGTATTTCCGGTCTCTGGCACAACGGGCCGTGACCGGCGATTTATCGCTTGATCGATCTATCTTCGGCGCATGGCGTTCACGGCAACGCTCGGAAGCGGCTCATGCGTGATCCAATCAAAAACCAAAACCAGAGGGGGCAAGCCCCCAGTCTCCGACAAGGCCAAGCACCGCTTTGCGGTTTGCTCGTGCCGGGTCTCCCCACCTTCCTTCGCT